>ERZ779924.20-NODE-20-length-104288-cov-7.65355_pt1 | contig 104288 bp, 71 predicted proteins | sample MGYA00511955_ERZ779924 | MGnify/ENA primary metagenome ERZ779924 (study PRJEB29588, sample SAMEA1969417) | human gut metagenome | biome: human gut; feature: human-associated habitat; material: faeces | place: Denmark | collected 2008/2010 ... | reverse complement strand
AATTTGATATTCAACGCGTAACGTATGCCAGTCGCTCTCTTGTTAAGAGATAGACTTTTATTCCACCTGAAAATCAATCTGAAAACAGATATTCGGTTTATAGCTCCAAATAGAAAAATGATATGTTTTGAATAGTCCTGGTAACAGAATGCAATTACCATGCCATTTTTCCGGCAAAGAAAAATCCGTTTCAAGTGTATTCCACAGATTTTTTCGCCCGAAACATTCACACGATTTCACACTACAAGCTCGTTTTTATACTTTCATAACCAAAAATAAGACTCAATCTCAGCCGAATGATTTTTCATCTGGCTGAAAAAACATTTTTTTTCTCCGCATGGCATACCGGCCTGTTCCGCAAATCCGTCCAAAAACGTCTTGAAGGCCATTCAAAACCGTGCCGTATAGGCTTGTTTTTTCTCTAATTGCCCCCCTCCTGCCATCCAAAAAAGGAAGCAGGCATGTCAGGCAAATCCCACTTCCTGCTTTCACGCTCCATTGCAGCATACGCCCGACACGCCCTCCTTACTTTCTATTTGCGAACAAAAACATTACCATACCGACAAAAAGTCATCCCCCCAACGTACGAGATTCGTTTATTTCCGGACACGCCCTGCAACGGGCACAAATAACAGATTCTCATAAGCCGTGAATTGACTTTTTGACAAACTGACAAATCCACAGGCTTACTCTTTCGCGACAATCTTCGATGCCTGCCCATCGGAGCTTTGCACCCTGACTATGTAGAACCCGCGTGGCATCCCACCCATGTCGTAGTTGTAACTGCCGCCTGTGGCACGGGCTTGATGCACCATCTGCCCGTCGTGGCTGTATATGCAAACCGCAGCCTCGCCGTCCTGCCATCCCACGGCCAACGTCCCTCTTCCACTATCGTAAACTATCCTGCAGTCCCCGGCATCCCGAAGGTTTCCGGCCACCGACTCCGGCTCCCCCTCCGTGTTCTTGCGGATTTGCACCACGACATATCCGCAAGACGCACCGGCTTCGCCGACATTCGGCACGAGATGCAAAGCCAACAGCTCGTCATACGGCGAAAGCCCCATGCCTGCCATCGTGAAACGCTTCACGGTCTCGCCGGGCGCAAACACCAATTCGCCCGTCGAAAGAAGGAAATCTTCCCCTTCCCTAGCCTCTCCCGCCACAGGTTGCAAGGCCAAGCCTAATTCTTCCGCGCACGGACGCGAAAGACGTACGGTGAAAGCCACTTCCGCATCGCGGTCCATCCGCACGACATAGCGGTCGAAAACGGCTTGCACGGGCACCGGTACATCCTGTCCGGCAGCCCCGACCGGTCCGGGTCCATAGACGGGATACGCCCCAACGTCCACCCCGCCATATCCCATGCCTTTGGCCCGGCTGTTTTCCCTCAACGTGAAGTCCTCTTCTCCATAGGCCGTCGACACGAATCCGGGTGAGCCTTCCAAGTTGCCCTCGCCGTCCAAACGGGATTGGAACGTGCGCAACATCACTTCCCGGCCACACAACACGACCGATTTCGTATTCCCCGGCGTGTACACGATGTTGTCTACGAACAAATGGGGACCGGCACCGTATGCGGAATCGGAGAACTCGATGTTGTATCCCGAACAATCGTAAACGATGTTGCCGCGCATGCGGTCGCGCCGCGACTTGTGGACAAAGAAACCGGTCTCGCAACGGTAAGCCACATTGTTTGTCCATTGCGCGTCTTCCGTCCATCCCGTGGCATAACGCGCCGTCTGGTAGCCTATCCCCTCCAAGTTGTCCCCGATGTTTTCAGCCACCACGTTGCCGGCGCACCTCGATTCATTGAAAACAAAATCACCGCAATCGTGCGCACGGTTCCTCAATATGACATTACGGCTACCATCGCGGTCGAGCCAAATGCAAGTGCGTACCTCCGAAAAATAGTTGGAAACGACGAGGTTATCCCCGTCTGACATGTCCTGCACGTCGACGCACCGCGTATAAAGGTTCTCTCCGCCCCAGGAACGTTTCTTGCCGCTGAAACGGAAAAACGAATTGTGTGCCACCATGTTGCCGGTACACTCCTGGCCGTTGAGGGAAACCCCGTCGCCTATGATGTCCTCAAAAACATTGTCCACCACCGCATTCCTCCGGGCATTCCCCATCCAAATGACGGAGTTGGCATTCCATGCCGACACCTCGGGATGCCCCAACTGCTCAAACCTGCAACGGGACACCACGCAACCTTCGCTCCCCTCCATCGCCACGGCGCACCGTGCATACTTGAAACCTCGGAACGTGAAGCCTTCCAACCAGACGTATCGCATTCCGGAGAGGTCGAACACCGCGCTGTAGCCACCGGGTGACGTGTCGGGATGCTGCAGTACGGCCTCTCCCGTGCCAGGCTGCGCCTGAAACACCACATAACGCCCTTCACTGCCGGAATTGCCGGGTTTCACATCGTCGAGCACGTACAAACCTCCGGACACGAACACCGTGTCGCCCCCTCGGGCAAAGGAGGCAGCAACCTGTATGCTCCGGAACGGGTGTTCCCGTGTCCCGTCACCGTCAGCCGCAGCAGCTGACACATAATAAGACTTGCCCCCGGCATCGGCCGCATGCAACATGAATGCCGAAAAGCACAAAAAGGCAATTAGGATTCTTTTCTGATTTTTCATAATGCTTATCTTAACCTGCATCGTTCTACCCAAGAAAAAGGGGAGGCTTCCCTTTACCTGAAAACCTCCCCTTGAAATGGAATATTTAAAAAATAAAATTATGAGTTCACTTCACTACCACCTTCTTCACGTCGGTCGTTCCGTCGGCACGATGGATCTTCACGATATTCACACCCCTCATCGGACGTTCGAGCTTCATGCCGTCCAACGTGTAGTATTCATAAGACACGGCCTCGGCAGCCTTCACGCCGTCAATATTGTCGGCATACGCCTTGGCATAGTCGTAACCGGCAAGCGGAGCTACGAAAATAAGACGCACATCATCAGCATAAGTGTTGGTATCCCAAGAACCTTGATCCGTACCATCCGCATTTAGACTCTTACCGGAAGTGTACGCCTCTTTCACACCGATGCTCAATACCATACCTTCTTTCACTTCCACATTCTTAATGACCGTTGGGAATCCTTCAGATTGGCTATACTTCGTATCGCCTTGTTCAAAAGCAGCACGCAATGTATCACCTTCAGCCGTAGAAGCCCAAATGTACATGTCAGGAATGCTATCACTTCCCAAGCCAGCTATCTTGCCCGGAGCTGTACGGGTACGCATGTGAATGTCATACACGCCAACCGGCAAATTACTAAGAACCTGACGCACCGTATAACGTCCACGATAAAGGTTAATCATAGAGTTCACCACCCAGTGAGAAGCATCCGTCAAATAAAGACCGGCACCGTCACGCAAATGGGCATAACCTTCTGTGGTTTCCCATCCCGGTGTATTCTCCGTCGTAATCGTATCGGCAGAAGAACTGCTGAACGTGTAGAACTGCGGATTCTTCACGAAGCCGGTAAGTTCCAAACCAGAAGTCAGAACCTTATACCCTGTAGTTGTGGTACCGTCTGCCACCGTTTCACTGTATAGCGTATCCTTCATCTCGTCGGAAAGGTTGCCATTCTCACCCAAGAACTTGTAGAGAGCCAACCTATTGTGCCAGTTCATATCTTCTGCCATAGCGTCATCATCATCCAAGGCATTCAGTGCATCCGTGATGATGCTTTCAGGCTCTACGCCCAACTTCTCAGCCGTAGCAGCAGACTTCGTCAGGCGGTAAGTCAAAACGTCCACGCAAGATTGGATGTTACCCACCTTGTCCGCAATGGAACCTAACTTTTCTACGGCACTTGCCAATGCCTCATCGTCCAAGTCCAAAGAAGACGTTTCGCCATATTCTTTCAGTAAAGCTTCGCCTTCAATATATTCATCCGTCATCACATACTTGGAAGCCGGGTCTATCTTGGCCATGTTGTCGCGCAATGTCTGCAATTTCGGATCATAGTTATCCACATTAGCCTGACGGGCCAACATCGTACCGCACAAACCATACAACTTCGCGTTCATGGCCTCCACGGCAGACGGGCTGTTGAACGTGCCCTTGGCTTCTTCCAAAGCCTCGGCCAAGGCTGTCTTTGTCTGGCCATTGTAAATCTCATTGGCCACAGCATTGAGCACGACGGTCGCGCTGTCCACGGCCGCAGCCAACTGCGCCTTGTAATATGCCGCATCGGAAGGCTTGGTAATCAATTCCACGGCCCCCAAAAGGAATTCATGGAAACCACCCTCGCTCTGGCAAGAGAACTTCAACATGTAATAACCCTCTTCTGCCACCGTGAACTCCGTAGTGGAAAGGGTTGTGCCCGTCACCTGAACATTTTGAGCACCCTCCACGCTCGGCTTGGCTTCCACACCATTGAACTGGGCTACCACCTCACCTTCTGCATCCGGATTGTTCAAATCAATCTTTTCGAGCGAGAAGTCATATTTCGGGAACGTGCCATCGGCAAAACCTTTCCATGCCGCCATGCGGAATGAAACCTGATATTTACGTGGAGTCAAATGAAGAGCCACTCCCGGATCCATTTCCGGATCCAAAGTGCCGTCGGGCATCACATAGTCTTTTACCTGTTCGCCATAAGTAGCCGTACCCACCGTACCGCCGGTAGCACGCCAATAAAGTCCCATGCCATTGAAATCACCGGTATAAGGACCTTGCAAACGGCATCCTCCGCCTCCGATGTTACCACCCCAGTTATAATTCCAGACCTCACCGGTTTCCGTCACGCCATACTGGTGGATGGTCCCATTGTCGTTCGACAACCATCCTTTCGGGAAAGTACCGTTAGCATAGGTGGCAAAGTCTTTTGCGGCAGAATAAACCATTTCGCTCGTTCCCGTGCTCTGGTCCGGTCCCACGGAGAAGTTGATGGTCTGCGACTGCAAAGCCTCAAAACCGCTCATTGCATTAGTCACATTGGACACCACCAACTGGTATTCGCCATTTTCCAATGTCCCGACCGATACGACCAAAGTATTCGGATCGGTCTCAGACACCACTGTGGAACTATACAAATCAGCCACTTGAACCCCATTCTGCATCAATAAGACGGAAGCAATTTCCGTAGAGACGGCACGGTCGTAAGTTACGTGCACCTCATTGAACGTGGCCGGATCCAACTCAAAGCTATGGTCTTCGGGCACGGAAGACAAATAGTTCGGACCATCCATCAGATAAGACATTTCCTCAATAGTCTCATCATAGTAAATGGCTTCACTCGTGAATGGGAGCACTTTCATCTCGCTCGTCACATCCATGCTCGGACGTTGGTCGGTGGTATAGATGAGAGGGCAATCCGCATCTGGCGTGAAGCTGACTTTGATATTGGCACTCTCATCCTCGGCGATTTCATTCGCCATGAAAATATACATGTAACCATCCTTCTTCAGTTCCACAGAAGCCACTTCCATCTCTTCCTCGCCGTTCGTCACCTTCACATACGAATTGGGCAACAGGCGCACCCCGATCGGGTCCGTGCTGGCGGAAGCCAACTGGGCGGCATTCGTAGGATAACCGAAGTCCACCTTGATGGCATCATAATTATACGTACAGCCTGCCATCGTGGCTTCTTCAATCTTAATGTCATCCAAAAGGTAACGACCAGGATTGTACATGTTGATGGTCAGGAAATACGTGTCAGGGAACGACGTATCATCACCCTTCCACCAAATCGTGTCGTTCTTCGACGGGTCGTCCGGATCATTCACGATGATGTCTTTGATGTTATCGTCGAACTGGTCGAAGAACTTGTCCTGCACGGCCTTTCCGGAGTTGTAAGCCACGAACGACAAACGCCGCCAATCGCCCGTCATGATGCCATCCTTCCAATCGTAATAATACTGCGTACCGCTCTGCGACATCAAGGGAGCCTCAAGGTTTTCCCTTCCGATGGACAGGCTCGATTTGATGGCCGTATTGATAGGATCGCCCCCATCGGCCATTGTAAACGTCTGATTGGCCTTCACCCAAAACGACACACGGTAGGATTTGCCTTCCTCAATGGGCAGATAGCGTAACTTCAAACCGCGAAACCATTGGGAACCCTGTACCGTATTGGAGTTGTTCGCCTCCAAGGCATACTTGCCCGAATAGGACTCTTCACACTTCTCATTCCACACATCCCCGGGTTGGAGATTGATGTGGTCACCGTAAAAGTCCGCAAATTGCGTGGAGTCCTTGTGATGGTAGAACTGGTCACCATCCTCGAAACCTAACGTTGCAATGACCTGTGCCTGCGCCGTCAAACCGAATCCGGCAAGGCCGAGCAACATCAAAAAGTTTTTCTTCCTCATAAACTTCAATTTAAGATTAATACTAAAATTACCATATCTCTTCTGTTTCTGTCGGAAATAAGATTCCGGCTGCTAAATTAGCCTTTGCCGGAATCTTCTCCAAAATATTTTGTATCATATACTTTCGTATTTGTAACATCTTTCAATCAGCATTGATTTACAACCAATTACAACATCATTCCAAAGGTAAATACCAATTTTCCCGATCAGAAAGTCGGCCATAAAGTTCCGTATTGAAACCATCTTTCCCGTCACGTCCGGCTATTTTACGGGCTAAAAAGTCCGTGTCGCCGCGCCGAAGTGCGATACGCTGCAAGTCGCCAAACCGCTGCCCCAAGAAACTCTGCTCCAAAGCCATCTCATCGCAAATCAAATCTTCCACAAAGAGGATGGAATCTTCACGAGTGGCCAATCCTTCGGGAATGACATAAAGCGTGTCGGCATAAGACTCGCCACAACCATAAGAATGGATTCCCTCCGTATTCACCGTCGTCGTAGAGGTGGACGACATGTCCTGCGTAATGAAATTATATGGACTCCACGTCAGCAAATCACCTGCACGTCCTTGTTCACCGGCACTGATATACTTGGATACAGTCCCGTTGCTCAGCCCATACTTCAGAATGGCAAAAGCCGATTCGGGCAACCCCGCACGGTTGTAAGCTTCAGCCATACGAAGGTAAACGGACGAAAGCCGGTAAAGGGGGATTTCCGACAAGAAAGGGGAATTGGATGACACAGAGAAACGGCTTATGCTTTGATAATCCTCCGAATAGTCATCGAGACTTGTCGCATAAGAAGTAGTGACATTTGAACACAAACGCAAGTCTCCCATCGCCCGGCTGTCATTATATATCGTATTCTCCCCCGGTGATATCGTATCCCGTAAATTCGTGGTCGGATCCGTATACACCATCACGTAACGCTGCGCCTGAGACAGCTCCAACAACGCCTGCGAAGAAGTCATCTCAAAATAATAACGGTTATCCTCCGTGGAATTCAGGATATCTCCCAACCGGCTTACCACCCCGTCATATTCACTGGTTTCCATCCGTATCCCAGTCACATCGGTAGTACTTGAATAACTCGCAGAATGGCTTTTGAATTCATAACTCATCCAACGGGATTCCATATTGCCGGCCGGAGCCAAGGGATTGTCGGGATGCGTCAGATAGTCATGATAGTATTGTGCAGCCTCCCGGTAACGCCCTGCCCAAAGGCAAAGGTCGCCCAACAAGGCACGCACGGGGATGAAATAACGGTCGTTCCCGGCTAAGGGAAAATCAGTTTCCACATAAGGTTCCAAATCCGGAATGAAGTATTCGCAAACCTGTTTCACGTCATAAAACGGATAACGTGAAGGATCCGCTTCCACCTCCGTCATCAACGGTCGCGTAAAGAAAGGCACCTTGCCATAATAAATGGCCAACTGCAAATAAGTCCATGCACGGAAAGCTTTCACTGCGGCATACTCCCGGATGAACACTTTCTCACCACGCAAAGCAAGCATCGTATCAGCATGGGCAATATAATAATTACAGTTTTGAATGACGGCATAATAATCCTCCGGCGCATTATAACGGTTCTCCGCAGTTGCCGTGAAGTCTGCCAGTTCTTTCAGGTCGGTCGTGGCAGCTTCTGTCGCGGATGAAAGTTCCCCTCTCATTTCACCGAGGATAATCGTACGGTCGGCCACCACTTGCATTTTGTTCATAATGCCCAAAAGGGAAAACACCGTATCGTTAGGTGAATTCAGTTGGGGATTGAAGTCCACCAAACTTGAATCCGTATCCACACAGGAGGTAAAGGCTGCACCGGCACCAAAAGCCAATGCCAATACCATAGAAAATATCTTGTTCTTTTTCATGATTCGTTTCATTTGAATGTTACAAGTTAATCTTTACGCCCAATGAGAAATTACGTCCTTGGGCCAACAAACCGCGATCAATACCTCTGGACAACACGCTGTTGTCTGCACTGAACTCCGGATCTGCTCCCAAATACTTCGTGAACGTAAGCAGGTTATTGGCAGCTCCCCACACCGTAATACCTTGCAAATAAGTTGTATGGATAGGAAAGTAATAGCTCAACGTGACATTCTTCAGACGGAGGTAGGAACCATCCTCAATCCAACGGTCGGAGAAGCGGCTGTTGCCCGGTGTGTCCAAATAATAGGTACGGGGAATATCTGTTTCCTGTCCTTCATGTGTCCAACGGGACAACATGGCGGTAGTCTGGTTGTGGAAACGTGACCCACTCTCCAATAAACGGCGTTGATAGTTATACACGTCGTTACCCAAAGAATAATTAAAGACAACGTCCAATGAAAGGTTCTTCCAACGCACGTTAGTGAAAATATTCCCGTAAAGGTCGGGATTGGGATCACCGATAACCTGCATGTCTTTTTCATTAATTATATGGTTACCATCCCCGTCAACGAACTTCATGTCTCCTGCCCTGAAATAGGTCTTCGCCCCAGTTTCGTCAATCTGGTATAAAGCTGCGGCATCAGCCTCTTCCGTTGTGGAAAAAACCCCGTCTGTCTTGTAACCATAGAACACGCCGGCAGCCGTACCTACCTGTGAAAGCACATTGCCTCCGTAAAGTTCCGTAATAAACGAACCATTCGGCAAGGAAGTCAGCTCGTTCTTATAATGTCCTGCACTGGCTCCCAAACTCCACTTCCAGTCTTTCAAATCGATGACCCTGGCAGACAGGCTCACGTCGAAACCTTGGTTCTTCATCTCACCGCTGTTCTTCCAATTGGTCTTCAAACCGCTGACATACGACAACGCGCTCAAGCTAAGCAAATTGGATGTCTTTCCATAAAAATAATTGAAGTTCACGCCCAAACGGTTGTCCAAAAGGGACAAATCCAAACCTGCCGTCCAACGTGCCGTAGTCTCCCATTGCAATTGCGTGTTACCGATATTGGCCATAGACAAGCCTGTAGACGTATTCCACATCTTCTGTCCCACAAAATACGTACGCGATGCCTGGCTTTCAAGGTCGTCGTTACCCACAAGGTCAAAACCCACATTCAGCCGCAAATAATTCAGGGCACGTGTACGGGGCATCCACGACTCATTGGTCAACACCCATGCAGCCTGCACTGACGGGAAGAATCCCCAAGCATAATTGCCGATCTTCACCCCGTCGGCAGCATCCACTCCGAACTTGGAGCTACCGGCCATACTGAGCGCTGCCGAAACATAGTAACGCTCACGCCAGTTGTAATCGGCCGAAAGGTAATAAGTCATGTCCACCACTTCTTCTTCCGTACCGTCCGTAGATTTGTAGAGCAAGTTATTCGACATGTTAGGGGTCTTGTCGTTTCCACTATTGTACCCCACTTGGGAATTCAGTTGGTAACTCGTACGCTGATAGCGCAAGCCTCCACGCAAGCCAAGCCAATGTGCCTTGAAACGGCGGGCATAATCGAAATAAGAGTCACTCATGATGACCGTTTCGCGTGCGGCCAAAGCAGAAGCACGGTTCTGCAAGGCTTCACCCACACCTTCCACATCAAAGTCCGGAACACCGTTCATTGGCAAATAGGCATTCTCGTCCGTATTCACCAATTGGAATGCGAAATGCTCTGAAATGCTCCAATAGCGGTTGATATTCCATTTCGGAGTCACGGCTAATGTGATAAGACGGTTACCGAAATAATTTTTGTTGTCACCGTCTCCGTTTTCCAGAATAAACAGAGGGTTGGCCAACGAGTTCAAATAAGGCTTGGTCACCAACACATCTGAAAGGTAATCATCAGCATCGGCCAAATAAGAAGAAATGTTCCCATTCGTGTCAAACGCATACGGACTGAGGAAAGGCGACTTGATCAGGCTCAGGAACCCCGGTGAAGAAATCACGCCGTCATCCAATGTGGCCGGTGCCCCGTCATCACGCATGTCGCGCGTCACATCGCTATAAGCTGCATCGAAACGTACTGTGAGGTTTTTCGCCAACACGATGTCAGAGTTCAGACGCAGATTGAAACGCGAAAAAGAATTGTTCTTCAGCGTGGCATCAGCCGCAGCATACCCTACCGACAGATTATAGTTGGCCACGTCATCCCCACCCTGCACGTTGATGCTATAGTTCTGGGTGAAGGCTTCCTCGTACACATGTTTCTGCCAGTCCGTATTGTTATGGTACACATCATAGTAGTAATAATTCGGATTCGTCTGCAAAAACTTGAAACTGTTATTGGTCGTACCCGTCGTTCCAATCAGTTCGGAAGCGTAGATACGATACTGTTCCCCATCCATCATATCCATCGACTTGGGCAATAATTCATAGCTTCCACCGATAGAAACATCGATTTTCGTGGCCATGCTCTTATTACGCTTAGTTTCGATGAGAATCACCCCATTCGCACCTTTCGCACCATAAATAGCCGTCCCGTTCTTCAAAACACTGATTTTCTCAATATCCTCCACCATGATATTCGCAAGGAGGTTGTTGAAGAAACCGTCATGGACGGAAGGAGCCGAAAGCCTCATATCAGTGATGACCCCGTCAATGACAACCAACGGCTGCGCGTTCGTATTGAGCGAGTTCAAGCCGTTCATGAACATGGCCACGCCCATGCCTGGCACACCACTACGCGTAATGGAATGTATATCAGCTCCCAACTTGTTATGAATCTGACCGTCAATGCTGATTTCATTCGTGTTATAATCCACAGCCACCGTCCTTTCACTCGTAGCTGCCCCTGAAGCCGTATAGACCGGATTGAAAGTATCGCTGAAAATATAGGCATCCACCGGACCTTTCCCTTTGCCGAGCGGCACTTGAAGGGAGTTGTAACCGTCTCCGCGCATCCACAAGGAAGTAACATATTCCGGAACCCGGATTACATAATCCCCCTTCTCGTCGGTCATAGCCGCATAACGTGCGTCATTGAAAGCAGAGACGCTGATACCGGCTGTCGGCTGCTTTGTGGCATTATCATAGACACGTCCTTTAATTTCGCGCATCGGAACTTCCGGCAACATGGGTTTTACCATCTTTGCAGAATCCCGTACCGTAGCCTGGGCAGATTCCTGATCCACCTCTTGAGCCACCGCCGGAGCTGCCACGGCGGCCATCAGGCAAAATGTTGATAAAATATGTTTCATGGCACTATTCTTCTTCTCTATTGGGTTTGAAATATAAACAATCAAGATACATCTCGCGGTTATACCGTCCGGACTCCATACGGCTGATACTGCATTCCAACGTCAAGTGGACTTTGGCATCGGGTTGGCCATAACTGCATACCGGAATAGTGAACGTACCTATTTTCACCGTGTCTACCCGATAAGGGTCGTTCTGCACTTCGTCTTCAAAATCGTAAGTCTGTTCCACGCCGTCTACCGTCTCGTAACCAATGGAAGCCTTAAATTTACATGGACGGAAATTACGGTCACTGGCATTATATACTGTACGAGGCAACACAACCGCACAAACATCATACGTACCGGACAACACAGAGGGTATTTGGAACTCCATAGTCCAATTGGATGAATTCGTACGGGGCGAAATCACCAAATAGCCATCGGAAATACTGTCGGCTACCGAGCTTCGTGACGCATAAGTACAATCTTCGTAATCTGTCATCATGCTCTCATACTCGGCTTCGGTCTTTACCGGGTAGAAATATATGTCTTCTGGCTTGAACGGCCATTCGTACAAATTATAAATAGCTCCATTGCTACAAGCCATCGTGTCTCGCACGAAATCGGAAGAAAAGATTCCACCGGCAGCCAACGGCTTGTAATACACATGGCGACGCTCCTCGTCATATTTGCTATATGCAATCGAATACACGGAATCTGCCATGTGGGAACAACTAATATCCCGGTTGTACACCAAATCACGAATAAGCGCCTGATGGGCATACAAACGCTGCAAAGAATCCGCCTGGTTCACGCTGCCGTAATTGAAATAAGACATTGCCTCATTATAAACCTCATCCCACACCCGAGTTTCAGGAACCAACATAATAAAACTACTGTCTTCCTCATTTATGCGGTCGAACTTGCTAAACAATATGTTAGTCGTAACCATCACTGAATCGGAATAGACGATGTTTCCATCCACAATTCCGCTCTGAATACTGGAGTTCTCATCCAATTCCAATTTTTCATAACCTTTGAAAAAGGAACCGATTCCGGAATACTCCGACAAGGTAGTCAAAGCTTCATATACATTATACAAATAAGGCAATTCCCCGGAAAGCACGTGCAGGACCCCGTTCTTTGCTGCTTCATTAGCCCTCCCGGACTCATACGTCACACCTTGGAAAGAACCGGGAATGGCATCAAGATACTTATTATTGAGCATAAGAACTGATTTCTCATCCGTACTGTTGGTTACGAAATGCGCAATATGATTCTGCACAAAATGCTGCCCGCACATAGAATCACCCGACACAGTCTGACACTCCGCCAACAAAGAGTCCACATTAAATTGCCCGTCTTTGGGAGCCCAAACAGTAAAAGTCTGGTCGCTAGCCAACAAATCTGCGTACGTCACTTTTGTGGGTTTATTATTGCTAAACACATGCGTGGCACGGAGCACCTTGAGGAAGTCACCCAAATCACCCTGTTCCTCCATCACCTGAAGAAGGGACTTGTCAGACACAGGACGGCCTTCATTACCATAATGTTCGTCCCACGTATCGGTACAAGCCACAGCCGACAAGGCCATTGCCACTACCGCAAACATCTTTATTTTATTATTTGTTTTCATATACCTATTTTTATATTTTCCCTATATCACCTCAAATCAATGGGTATCCTCGGCTTCTACCCCGGCATAGATGCTCTTCGGCACAATCTCGAAATAATTGATAGGCAACTCGGCCTGTGGGTTATCCACAACCAATTTAATCCGTACGTAATAATCCTTTTCCGGACTCATATTCTCCGTGGTCAAGATTTTACGCAATTTCATCGGTTGTGCTCGCAGGATATTGGCTCCGCCTTGCGCCCAAGAATCCATATCCTTCATATAACCACGATTGTGCATAGCCTTGTCGATGGCACGGTTTCCTTCTTCGTCACCCGGAGTATCAGCCACCCAACCAATCAAGGGGTCTGTAGGCCAAAGCGTAAAGTCGATAGGCAACCCCATGGGCAACAAACCATCCGGGTCCGTACCGAAATAAACTTGCACCTTTCCGCGCATATCTCCCCAACCATAGCCGAAACGTACCTCGTAAGTCCCTTCTTTAGGTACAGGAAGCAACTTGAACGTCACGTCGAATTGTCCCACCATGTCGATACAATCCGCATAAGTCACCATCCAGACATCACGCTTACGTAAAGTCATGGTCGGGGTCTTGCCATGAAAATCCCATCCTTCAACAACTTTAAATCCCGTGGCACGTTCCGTATTTCCACGCGCACCGCAGTTCATGAATTCCGGAGATAGCGTGGCAGCCATGACACGAATACGGTCGTTAAAGACAACATCGCGAGTTTCCTGATTATAGTCCAAGACCTGATCAATGTAATGATAGATGCCATTCAAGGCCTGTTGGTCCACGTCACCGATTTCTGAAGGAGAAAGTACTTTAGTACCCCGAACCGTATAACGTGCCCCCACTCCTTTACGGTTGATGAAAAGTCCATCGGACGGCGTACTCATCTTCATGATAGTTCCCTGCAACATTGTGGTATACCAGTCTGTACAATCAATCAAATCCGTCTTGGCACATGTATTTTTAATGTCACCCGACACGGTCCAATCATTATAAGCCCCGTAATATGGCAACAAATGATAAGAAATGAAACGGTTCAAGGGATTCTTACGGTTCGTCCAATCGTCATCATACAATCCTGCATCCTTAGGAAACATCTGATCATATACCTGCTTGGCGTGTGCTTTCAAAGCATCCAAATCGTGTATGCCGTTGGCTGCATAGACTTCATCAGTCTCCACAAAAGCCGTGTAACGTTTCATCCGCGTACCCACATAACGCATAGTGTACGATGACCCTCCCGTAGAAATTATCATATCCTGATTTACGGAATCTTCTCCGCAAGAGTAAGTAGGGTCGATATACTGCCTCAACGAATCACATAAACCTGTCAACCGGAGTGCTTCATTGAAAATGGAAATAGTGGAATCTTCCGCCAACAAATCCGGCAACAGGAACGACTGGGGCACAATCACACGGTCAAGCGTATGTACCACACCGTTTTCCACAGAATCGTCCCGTACAATCAAACGTGCACTCTTGTTGATGTAATAAATCACATTATTGTTGTTCAAGGCATCGGAGTCACAAGAAAACGTCAGATAGCGTTCATTCATGTTTGCCGTGGGGATATTCCCATCTATCAAGTCCGTAGTGAAGTAGGCCTGGTCAATAATATGGTTCCATGACAAGGTATCGCACTGTTCCTTTGTAAGTTGGTCCACACTTTGAATCCCCAATTCATGAAGATATTGCTCCACGGCCTTATTATTCGGAGCCAAACAAGTATAGCTCCCGTAGGCTGCCATCATGCCATACATACCGGAACGTTGGAGAATGGCTATGAAGTCGCTGAATTCACCGGAACGGTTCTGAAGATAGTCAGTCACCATTTCTCCTGTAAACGTATAATAGTTCTCTGCCAAAGGTTCGTCCGAACAAGACACTGTGAAAGCAGGCATGACCAAAACCGCCATCACGAACCGCATTAATATTTTATCTATTTTTTTCATATCTATTATTCAGTTGTGGTTATATTTTCATTCTCATAGGCCGGATTCTGTACCAGATAAGGATTGGCCTTCAACTCATCTTCGTGATAGGGGAAATAAAGGGCATCGGGAGTAGAGAGGCGGATACGGAGCGCAGCCGTATTCTCGCTGAACTTCTGCATAACCTTATCTAACATGCGGGTGTTGGAGCCTTCACGACGGCAAAGGCGTACCAAATCAAACCAACGCTTGCCTTCAAACATCAATTCACGTTGACGCTCCTCCAACACAAGATTTTCCATACTCAAGCGTGAGGTGCCATAATCCTCAAAAACCAACGTATCAGTAGTCGCTATGCGTTTATTATTGGCCCGCTTCCAAACAGCTGACACACAAGAGAAAGCAGACCGGTAACGAGCCTCCTGCTCCGATGTCAGCGAAGAACCATCTCCCACATTTCCGGCAAGTTGCACCTCCGCTTCCGCCTTCATCAGCATCACATCCGTAAGCCTATATACAATCCAATTGCCCACATTGTTCGAACGAAGATATTCACTCACCGTAGGAGCCGAACCCGTAGTCGTATTGGTCCTAAATTCAACGCCTGCAGTGACATACTTGCGGATACTTACCGTAGATTCTCCCGACATGTTCTCATATACCCTGCAATCAGTCCGCTTGAAATAAGAATTTGAACCATCCGCCACTTGAGCATTCAAATACGGGCATGCTGCAAGTTGTCCCACATTCGTACTATTGTATGCCCCATAAAACTCTTTCGTCAAGAGATTCTCGCGCGTCTCCGAATCCACAAAGTTTAATTCAAAGATACTCTCAAAGGAATTTCCCTCCCCGAATATCTCCGTGAATGCCGTACCCGCATAAGACGAACCATAAGGAGCTTCTGAAATCAAAGGAAATTCACCGTATAGCTCTACATTTTCAATGAAAGAAGAAGACTCCTGGAGCATATCGTCATACTGCTCTTTCTTGTAATCAATAATCAAATCACAATAGTCTATGCAACGTTGGTAATCCCCCTGCCACAGATACATGTCTGCCAACATGGCATATATGGCATAACGGGTAATACGGTTCATATTGTCATTACTATATTCGCCATAAGTCCGTATCGCATCATTCTTCACGGCTTCCAAGTCAGCAATAATATGAGCCAAAACCTCATCGAAACCGGAAGCAGGAACCTGATAGTCCTGCGTATCGTCAATGGACGGTTCCGTCACGTAAGGAACGTTACGGAATGTACGAATCAAATAAAAATAACACAAACTGCGTATAGCTGTAGCTTCTGCAATATTCGCTTTCAATTCAGCCTCCGTATAATTAGGATCCTTTGCTTGCACCTGAGGCGCATAATGAATCACCGTATTACAGCGGTTGATACACTGGTAGAAGGATTCCCATTTCGCAAAACCATTCGTTTCCAACAAGTTTTCTTCCGCAATCCGGATAATGTCTTGTGGAGCACCTGCCCCCGTAGTCAAATTATCAGAACGCATCTCACCCCATACCAACATCCGCTTCAAGCAATCGCCCGATTCCAACTGCGCATAACAAGAATTCACCACACTGGCCACATCGGCCTCTTCTGTCCAATAGTTCTCCAATACGACGTCATTGAGCGGGATAATACTTAAAAAATCATCACAAGCCGTCAACGAAGATGCCAATAAAGCCGCAGAAAACAATCTTGTCACTTGTTTGTTTATATAGAATTTCATAACGTAAACATTTTAAATATTAGAAACCTATCTGCACACGTGCCGTAAACTGCCGCGAACGCGGTGTCTTGGCTCCATCCGTGGCCACACTCATCCCACCATATCCGACTTCCGGGTCTGCCCCCGAGTAATTTGTCAGGCAGAACAAATTGCTAGCATTCAAATTGATACTCAATGAGTTCACGCCAATCCGCCTCAACAATTTGGGATTCAGAGAATATCCCAAAGAGAGATAATTCAGACGCATGAAGGAAGCATCCTCCACGAAACGATCGCTACCCAAATAATTAAATCCCTTGTTATACAAAGCACGGGGAATTTCCGCAACCTGCCCCTCCGTACGCCAACGCCAATTCACAGAAGCAGCCTGATTGTTGTTATTATACATGGACTCTGCATTCATCCTGGCTTCATTAATCACTTTGTTCCCCGCACGGAAGTTAAATTGCGCATTGAGCGACCAACGACCATAAGAAAGCTTCAGTCCCCAACCACCGGTAATCTTAGGCAAAGAAGAACCCAAGTAAACGATATCCAACTCATTGATATTACCATCATGGTTAATATCCTCGTAAATGGCATCTCCGCCCTGGAACTCATACAATTCTGTATTCGTCGTCTTATCATAACCGAATACCATCGGAATGGTGAACCCAGCCTTGTCACGAATCACATTACCGTTCTCATCCCGAGCTACCGGAGCATTCGGACCACTTACACCCGGAACTTCCACCTCCGAATAATCGGAATACTGATATACACCCTTATAACGGAAACCGTATATGGCTCCAAATGGATTATTGAGCTGGATTCGGGTCAGATAAGAACCATTTTTATTATCGAAGTCTTTATTAAGATTGGACAATGCCGTAGGCTCCATCTCCACGATTTCGTTTTTGTTATTGGCGAACGTCACGTTGAAACCCAATCTGAACTTACCGACCTTGACCACATCCGTCCCATTGACATTGAACTCCCAACCGTTATTACGCATTTTTCCTACATTAGTCCAAGAAAGCGATGAAAATCCGGACGATGACGGAAGCTTCACATCACGCATCAAAAGTTTGGATGTCATTTGGGTATAGATATTAAAATCTGCCGTAATCATATTGTTGAACAAACCGAGGTCGAAGCCCACATTCCATGTCTCTTTCTCTTCCCACTGCAAATTACTCAACCGTATATTGCTCGGATAAATAGAATTGGCTCCGTTGTAGGAATCCGTACCCGTATACTTCGAGAAAAAAAGATATTCATCCGTAGGTTGGCTACCCACACGCCCCCATCCCGGGCGAAGCGAAAGCATGGACAGCCATTTTTGCGTGCCTTTCATCCACGGCTCATCCACCACATTCCAACGGAAAGACAGAGCCGGGAAAGTTCCCCAACGCTTGTTATCACCGAACTTTGTCGTACCGTCCCGACGAATAGAAAAGTCTGCAATATAACGGCCCTTAAACGCATAATGGGCTGAAAACGTCATATAAATACTTCGCCATTGACCTGCCGACGTAGACATATCGGATATCAAGCCGTCTGCCGTAGGCGACTGGATGCTTCCTGTCGGAAGGTTATACACAGAATTAGACTGCTTCTTGGAATCACCATCCGTCAGTTGGAACTGTGCCATCGCCATGAAAGAATGGTCGGTATTCATAATGTGCGGAATAAACGTCAAGCGATGTGTCGTCGTGATAGCCCGCCCCTTATATGCCTCTGATGAAGCCTTGTTGTTATTCTTGTCCGTCCATCCGGCTGTTACCAAACTGGAAGGATAGAACTTGTCAGTATACCTGTTCTCAATATTGAACAACACTTTGCCTTCATACTTCAACTGTGTTTTGGTCTCATCCAAGCCCAAAAGGTTATAATGCAATTGGAACTCGGGCTGCATCTTATACAATGTCTCATCATTCGTGGCCTCGTATGCCAAAGCCACCGGATTCACCAAACTGTATTGGTCTTTATCCTGACGGAATGTGGAAGATGCCGTCGGCAACATGTGATAGTAATTTGAAGTATTGTTACCATAAGCATCCTGCTCATAAATAGACATATTCGGCATTTTACGGTAAGCAATATTCAACAAATCATCATAGTTCTTCTGATTATCCTGATACGTCAGGTTAAAGTTCGTCACAATCTTGATGCGGTCGCTCACAAAATAATCCAAGGCCACACGCGTCGTAAAACGGTCAAGCTTCTGGGCAATGACCGTACCTGTCTGGTGGTCGTAACCGGCAGAGATACGGAATACAGCTTTCTCACCACCTCCAGAGAGTGTCACATAATGTTTCTGCAACCAACCCACTTGAGTCACAGCGTCCACCCAGTCCGTATTGTTGTTGTAATTCTCATATTCCGCAAACGACGGATCATAATTGAATTCCGGTATGTTGGACGAAGCATCACTTAATGCAGGATTATAATACGCTTCTTTCATCAACATAGTATACTGGTCACCATTCAGCATGCGCATGCCTTTGGGTTGGTAAGTCATCGTAGCCGCATAGGAATAAGTCACTTTCGTCTTCCCCCTTGCCCCACGCTTTGTCTTAATTTCAATCACACCATTTGCTCCCTGCGAACCATAAATGGCCGTACCTGCGGCATCTTTCAACACCGTAATACTGGCGATGTCGTCCGGATTGACATTCAACAGCTCAGAATACTGCTCCTCTGTGGCCGAAGCGAAATCAAAACCGGACAAGTAATCGCTTTCAAACACATTACCGTCTACGACCACCAAAGGTTGGGTATTACCGTTGATAGAACTGACTCCACGCAAACGCATGGTCGTACCAGCACCCAAGTCACCGGAATTGAACACGATATCCAAACCAGCCACACGACCTTGCAAAGCCTCGTCGATGCTCGTCAGGCTCAATCCTTCAAATTCTTTAGCATCAATAGTTTGATGAGCCACCGACACTTCGCGTTCCGGTATGGCCAAACCACTGGATTGTATTACACGTTTCTGTTTCACAACCACTTCTTTTAATTGCAGGTTGCTCTTCAACTTTATATTGTAACGTGTCCCTTTAATAGGGATAAGTTGTGTGGCATAGCCTACGTACGAAATCTTCAGACGGTGCTTCGGATCCACAATGCGGAAAGAAAAGTTTCCATTGATGTCCGTTACACCATGAGCCACGATACGGTTTGCCTCGTCTACTTCGACCACATTCACCATCATCAATGGCTCAATATCGTCAGAGACAGTACCACTAATCATCGTCCCGGGTGCTTGCGCAAAACCCATCAAAGGCAAAGCGACAAACGCACCTAACATAATATGTCGATATAGGGTTTTCATTCATTTATAGTATTATTTGGTTTGACATTTTATTCCATATTCCCCGTTTCAGCATCCTTTTCCCACATTAACGGTCCATCTATTTGATGCACCACAGCGTAAGAAGTCGTATAAATCTCCGAAGCTGAGGCCACGTCTGCAGTATTATACTGGTATTCACGTGCCATCAAGTTGTAAAGGCCGCCATTTTTCAACACGTTGCGCTTGTTCCCTGCCGCATCCTTTACTGTCAGATGACTGTCATCACCCTCCACTGTCAAACGACAATAAGAAATGGTGTTATCCGCCCCATTGATTTCATAAGCTGAGGTTTCATAGTCAGCTTCGGCAATCTTTCCCTGACCGATATACAACGAATTGTCCTGAATGTGGTATTTAAGGAATTTTTCAATTCGCTCTGTCATCTTCTCTTTTTCATCCTCGTCCTGTTCAGCTTCCACCTCATCCCAAGTCGGCAACTTTCCTTCATCGTGTAAAGCTTGTATGGACTCGTTAGTCGGTACATATACCGTATAATGGAACGTATTAAATAATGTAATACTCGGACTTGGACAAGCATAAGACGGTGCATCTGCACCACTTCCTGTCGAAATAACATTTGACATGATAGAGGAACCTTCCAACAATTCGTAAAATTTCGAAAACTCATCATGTTCTTTCAGTAAATCGGGAACAGATTTCTGGGCGGTCTGTATAAGCGAGCCCTCCAATATATAAGCCTTACCGTTTTCTTCCTTATAAATTTGTGCAACAGGCAACTTTTCACCATGTTCCACCTGCCATCCTCCGGCAACGGTCATATTAGGCTTTCCTGCATTTTCTACAAAAATCGTACCTCCGTCTTTTGTTCTATAATACTTTTCCCCGCTTTCCACATTACCAACCACAATATGTGTTTCCAAAATATCCGTCAAACGGTCACGTATCTGAGTCGTCGAAGCTTCACCTATCGAATCAAGCCTTGTCCCAGACTCCACGTCATAGTTAAAGATAAAAGCCCGTACTTTCTCTGCTTCCGTCTGGGCCTTCTCATCATAATGAAACTCATAGACCTGAGTCTGATTCTTGCCAAAAGAACATGGATCGACATAAGTCAGCAGTCCTTGATTCGTCGGAATGAAGAAGCTATAAGTAGAATTTTGCGAATTCAGATATACATCATAATCATACTGTTCAATAGCCCAATTGATGATATTCATAGTTTCATTGACTAAGGCCGGAAACGACACGGATATATAGGCTACCGGACTAAACACTTTATTCGTCAAATAAACAGCCCCGTTACAAGCGAAGAACACGCTATCCACATCTTCCTTTTTAATCTTCAGTTCATCATTCGCATCATTCAACACTGTGCTGAATTTACTGGGAACAGAATTGGAAAAAGAATTAAGCATGTTTACGTTCAATAGCTTCGAAAGCACCTTGTCTGGCACATTTTCCCAAGTCCCATACCTATCTTTCAATACTTTTCCGGCACCATTCTCCCAATAATCCGTAAGTGCGGCGTCGGTTGGCACAAGCATGACAGCCATGTCTTGTTGCAAAAGGACATCCGTAGAGACACTGGCATTCAACTCGGAATAATATTCATTCCAACCCGGGTCGAATTTCAGCATCGCCTCCACCGGTTCTTCCTTCTGTGTCAAATTCAAAGGTTGTCCTTTTTGTGAACGCTCTGAAAAATAACGTTTCTGAAAAACTGAATCATAACTGGTGCCATACAAACGGTTATACTCCTGCGTCAACGATTCATCATAATAAGGTGCTGAAAAACGATCCAACATCTTTGAAAATTGTTGTGCGCGTGGCATCCCTGCAATGACATTAGCCAAATTAGGAAGCGGGGTCATCACATCTCCCATCTTATGTACAAAGCCATTAGAACAACGAATGTTTTGCTCTACCATCATCACTCCATTCACATTGGCATCACCCGGCTTACGCTCCGTGGCGTAATTAAAGAGGAAATTACAATCGTCATTGGAAATACGACGGTTCTGCAAATAAGCCTCAATGAAATGGATCATAGGCGCCGTGGTCATATCTGCCAAACAAGGGATAGTCTTACCTGAATTTTTGTAATATGCCCAATACTTTGTATCCGGCATATCAATCGGCCGAAGTACGGGAACAGTGTCGTATGCCGATGCCGAAGTCAAACGGCGCATACAGTCTCCCTCTGTCGGGCCTGTGGAACTGGACAAATAAGCTACCTGGCAAGCATTGTTAATCATTGAGCCATAAAGCAACTGCTTCTTTTGCGCCATGGATAACTCCTCGTAACTTCTCACGCCCCATTTTCCACTATTATAGAAACGTGCGTAGGCATCATCATCAGCCACGAAGAGAGTTTTGCTACCCGTACGGGCAAGAACCTCAGTATAACCAAGGTCGTCAATCATTCTCACTACATTGGTGTAATTCCCATTCGACTTCAAATAGTCGTAAATACTACTGCCTAGCCACGCCGGATCTTCATCTATCAAATCGTAGCCATCATTGCAGGAGTAGACACAACCCAAGGCACAGCATGCCAAGCCTGCCCAAAAAGGAGCGAATCTTCTTCTGTTTTTCCTTGCACTCATATTAGATTATTTTATTAGTGTTATTACTTCATTTAAAAATAAATCGAAACTCTCGTTATCGGGTGCTAAATTACAGCATAAAACTGAAAGTCATTTTCGCTCATGTATCATATTCCTTTTATTTTGTTACATACCTACAAAAAAAGCGAAAAAGCCCGTTGGATAGGTCTTTCCCGCTTTTGTAACTCAAAAAATCATTAATGCCCTCATGTTACATTCTCTATGTTCTTTGTAACATTTCCTATGAATTATGGTAATTTATCCATATCAGCTGCCGTATAATTGTCCAAATGTAACCTGAATTCCATCAATTCCTCCAAATCATGTACCGGAGGAGGACAATCGGCCGGAATCGACCGACGGGAATACTGTTGGAAATAAAGCAGGCAAGCATCCCGCCACCATTCCGCATCAAGTGCTTGCCGCTCGAATCGCATCTGTATGGCTTCGTAACGCTCCGTGTCGACATACGCTTGAACTTTCTGCCACAAATCCACAAACTCCCGGGCATCTTCGACTCCGCTGTTATAAATGTAACAGAGGTTATCCCACAAAGTCAAACCGTTCCGCATCACATACTCCCAAGGCACGTGATGAAACCATAAAAGATATTCTTCCGGACATGTTTCCAAATCTCCGTAAAGCGTAGCCAACGGTTCATGGTATTGCAAAACGGCCTTCGACCCCCGTACCGTGCGATCGAAACCAACTCCTACCGTATCGGCCCGGTGGTAATACTTCGGCAACCAATCCGGGCGTGTATCAGGAGGAGCACACCATGGCTCAGGTCCGTAATGATGCCCGAAAGCAAATATATGGTGCAACCCCAACGGCATCATATAGCTAACCGCCGTATCCCATGAACGTAAAAGCAACTGGCGCACCGGTTCGATGAAATGTTCATCAGTTGAGAAAGTCTGCTTCAGAAACTCTTCGGCAATCTGTTCCGCCGACAGTTCGGTATTCCAACACAAACGACCGAAAGCATACCAATTAGCCTGTGCCATATCGTTTCCGGTCCAATTGACCACATCCCCGATGTTGGCCACTCCCGCCACGGCCGACCGGGAATGAATGCCGACCCGATGCTGTGTGACATCTGCTACAGTTCCTCCCCCAACCCGATAAGTTTCGGCATCCAAACAATCTTTCCACATCGTTGCCAAAAATACCGTATGAATGGACTGTCCCAAATACTCCTGGGTTATTTGGAACTCCGGCATAACCTGTGTGTGTTGCATGGCACCGAACAAGGGGCTGAAAGGTTCACGGGGTTGAAAGTCTATCGGCCCGTTTTTCACCTGTACAATCACGTTATCACGGAATTGCCCATCGAAAGGCATAAACTCCTCGTATGCCTGGCATGCCCGGTCGGGACTTTCCGCCTGATAGACAAATGCCCGCCACATCACCAATCCCCCATAGGGAGCGAGCACGTCGGCCAACATATTGGCCCCATCGGCATGCGTCCGCCCGTAATCTTGTGGGCCGGGTTCCCCTTCACTGTTCGCCTTGACCAAAAAACCGCCGAAATCGGGAATCAGACGGTAGATTTCTTTAGCCTTCTTCTTCCACCACCGTTGTACATCCTCGTCCAACGGGTCGGCCGTAGACAGTTCCCCAAGGGCTTTCGGGGAAGCAAAGTTCACCGACAAATAAGTCCTTATGCCATACGGGCGCAGCACTTCGGCAATAACCGCTACTTTACGAAGCATTCCGGTGGAAAGCATCTGAGGTTTGGCGTTCACATTATTGAGCACCACGGCGTTAATGCCGACAGAAGCATTCGCACGAGCATATTCCTCGTACAATGGGGAAACCGTTTCGGGCAGCTCGTCCCACTTCCATATCGAACGTCCTGCGTAACCTCTCTCTACCGTCCCATCGGGATTGTCCCAATGGTTCAGGATGCGAATGTCGTAAGAAGGTCTTTCTGTCACAGCCACACCATCCGACAGTAAATCTCCGGCCTGCTGTCTACGCAACAAATCATAGGCGGCATAAAGCACGCCGTTGTCGGATGCCGAAGAAAGCTCCACGTCCAGACCTTTCCTGCAAATCGTAAAACCATCCCTCATAACCCCATCCTTAGAGACACGAAGAAGCACACGCCCCTCCCCTTTCCAAAAGTCTTTCAATTCACGAGACGCAATATCCAAAGTTGCCGTCCGTTCCGTACTTTCCGACAGACTGACATCAGCCGGTAGCGCATTTCGCTCCATGCGGAGCCATAGCCGATGGCCATCCTCTGCATGGAGCGAAAGCACGAAAAACAAGCCTATAATCCACAACCAGTTTTTCATCCTGCCCAAACCGTTAATCATCCATTCCTTCTATCATCTCGATTTTTCCATCTGCGTCATAACGCAATTCACAGACTTTCAGGCTACGCAACCACGTACGCCCTCCCGACGGCATCGAATCATGATGGAACAAATACCACTTTCCTTTGTACTCCACGATACAGTGATGGGTAGTCCATCCTACAACCGAAGTAAGAATTACCCCCTGGTAAACAAACGGACCGTATGGGTTATCACCGATGGCATAACACAAAAGATGCGTATCTCCTGTAGAATAAGAGAAATAGTACTTCCCGTTGTATTTATGCATCCATGAAGCTTCGAAGAAACGGCGGTCATGGTCGCCTGCTTTCAGAGGTTTTCCGTCCTCATCCAAAATGACCACGGGACGCGGCTCTTCGGCAAACTGTTTCATGTCTTCCGCCAGACGTGCCACACGGGAAGGTATGGCCGGTTCACCATCAGCCGGAAACTCCGCACATTCCAAAGCACTATTATCCTTATAACGCTGAAGCTGACCGCCCATCAGTCCCCCAAAATAAACATACACCTGACCGTCATCATCCTTGAATACGGCCGGATCTATGGAATAACTTCCCCTGATGGGATCCGGCTCCGGTACAAAGGGCCCGTAAGGCGTGTCGCTGACAGCCACTCCCAAACGGAAGATATCCGTATGGTCTTTGGCAGGGAAATAAAGATAATACTTCCCATCCTTTTCGCAACAGTCGCAATCCCACATTTGACGCTTCACCCAAGGTACGTCCGTCTTGTCAAGAACCATACCATAGTCTGTCACATCTCCTTCCATCACATCTTCCAACGAGAATACATGATAGTCGCGCATGTCGAAATGCGCCCCCCAATCGTCCTCGGGTATGCCACTTTCCCAATCGTGGGAGGGGTAAATATACACTTTGCCTTCAAACACATGTACCGACGGGTCTGCCATATAATCGCCCGGTATCAAATATCTTTTCTTCATGATACAAATATTTAATGAATGGTTACACCTTATTATATTATATACAATCTACTTGTTCCTAAAATCACCTCATCAATCATACTTCCCCGACTGTGCCATCTCAATAATGGTACGCACAAAGGGTTTGGGCTTCATGTCACGACCGAAAGCCAAAGGATAATCCGTACGGCCATGCACTGGAAAATTATTCTTCCAAGAATCCCCGTCAGTCACTCCCCAGAACGTTACTCTTCCCATGTCCTTGCTGTGGCGTAAATATATATCGAAAAGCTTTATATAAAAATCATCCAATTCTTTCGCTTTCTCCGCAGGCAACCCATCAGTATAAGGATCCATTTCTCTCTTATAATCAAAATTTGTCTCAATAGCGGCACCATAGTTCCCTCTCGGCCAAGGCAATACACTAAGGTCCAATTCTGTCACCAAGACCTTGACCCCGGCATTGATAAAAGCCTCCATGCTTTTTTCATATTCACCAAGAGAGGTGTTAAATGCCACATGTGACTGCATCCCCACTGCATCTATACGGCAACCATGAGCTTTCAAGTCTTTGACCATACGTACCACAGCCTCTCGTTTACGAGGTGAATCCATCCCATAATCATTGTAATAAAGCTCCACATCAGGATCTGCCTCATGGGCAAACTGGAAAGCCAAACGGATAAAGTCCGACCCAATAATCTTGTAGAAAGGCGACTTACGTAGTTCACCGTTGCCTTCAACGGCCTCGTTGACCACATCCCAACCTTTGACACGTCCTTTGTAATGCCTCACTACCTTATATATATGGTCTTTCATCCGCTGTACAAGAACCTCACGACTCACAGTCTTACCGTCTTTGTCCTTGAAAAACCACCGAGGGGCTTGAGAATGCCATATCAAGCAGTGGCCAGTAACCACCTGCCCATTTTTTTCCGCCAAATCGCACAAACGATCCCCGTCCTTAAAGTTAAAGACACCTTCTTGCGGCTGCAGCACTTCGGCTTTCATGCAGTTTTCTGCCACCACAGCACTGAAATTATCCTTAATCAAAGCCTGCAAAGCCTTATCACGGTTCACCACCTGCCGCGTATTCAAGGCTGTTCCGATAAGAAACTTGTCTGCAAAAGCTTCTCGCATGGTAGTAGCTTTCTGACTAAAAACCCCAATGGTCGCCATTACCGCTGCCAGTAAAAAAACACTTCGTTTCATAATAGACCTATTTAAAAAATTAATAAAACGTCATTTACCATCATTCGTCCTTCTCCGTGCCAATTCAGCCTGCATCTTTTCGTTCAGCGTCTTGGATATAGGGTAGAAGAAAAGAGCCACCACTCCCACACCGAAACACAAACCGGGCACTATACTTGAGGCCATCCGGATACCGAACAACGAGTCTGCCGATTGGGAGGCAGCAGCATCGTTTACATAACCAAATACAGAGAGAATCAAACCGGCCACGGCTCCTCCCACGCCCAACCCGGCTTTTAATGCGAACACCACCCCGGAAAAACAAAGCCCTGTGGCCCTTCGATGGCTCACATATTCCATGTGGTCGGCCACATCGGCAATCATGGCCCAAAGCAATGGTACCGTAGGCGCATACGCCAAACTCTTTAAAATACCCAAGGTGAAAATCAGCCCCACATCATCCTTGTCCGGAAGCATGAAAGCCGCCGTAAACAAGGCCGTCAGTCCTAAACATACAATAAACGTAGACTTCTTGCCGTAACGGTTCGCCAGGAACTCGGAAAGCGTAATCACTCCTATCAACTGCACGAGTGCACCGGCCATATTGAATACGGAAAGCCCGATGGAATAAGACTCTGCTGAGGGAATGCTACCGTCTGCCCCCCGAGTAGCCAACAAGCTGAAAGAATCCAAAATCTGCATCCCTGCCCCCAACGCGGCACCTTCTTCTTTCACCAATCCAAGCCTGTCAAGAAAAGCCCCCAACGCCTGCGGGTCAACATAATGTTGGAAATAATAGCACATGGCAGATCCCCACATGGCCAAAGTGATGAACACGAACAACGTCAGAATAAACATGGAGCGCCATGACACATCGGCAAACAATCCCTTAATGTCATTCTTGACATCCATTTTCTGGGATGCAGGTGGAGCAATACGTTCCTTAGCCGAAAAACCGGCCACGACCAGAAAGATAAATCCCACCACCGCAAAAATCGTAATGGTAGAAAGCCATCCTTGTGCATCGTCCGCCCCCGAGCCACGACCGAATTTATGTACCAAAGGAAGCGTAAGCCCTTGCACCACAAACTGTGCTACGGTGGCAGCTACGAAACGAATAGAAGTAATGCTCGTACGCTCCTTCATATCCCCCGTCATCACACCACCCAACGAACTATAAGGCGTATTATTAAAAGAATAGAGAGACATGAGCAACACGTATGAAATACCGGCATACACTGCGACCAACGCCTTATTCTCTATTCCCGGATTATAGAAAGCCAACACATAAAAGACCATGAACGGGAGAGCGGTCCAAATGACCCAAGGCCGGAACTTCCCCCACTTCGTTTGTGTCTTGTCCGACAAGATGCCGGCAGCCGGATCGACAAAGGCATCCACTATCCGCGCAATCAGAAGCACGGTACCAGCTACCGCCCCTTCAAGCCCGAACACGTCGGTGTAGAACTTCAACTGATAAATCATCATCATCTGAAAAACGAGATTGGCTGCGGCATCTCCCAACGAATAACCAATCTTCTCGCCTATCGGCACTTTCCCTAAAATTTTATCCATAATGTTCCTTTATTATATTTTAAATAGTTTTTCATCACTTCACCACGCTGCAAAGTAACAAATTTTACCCGAGATTCATTTTCGGTTATGTAATCTATACTTTTTAAAATGAAACATTATCGGAAAAAAACAGCAAAAAACAGTCTCTTTTTGCGTTTTTGGAAGAAACATTCAAGAAAACAGTGACGGCCCCTCCGGATACGAGGCCTACTTCGTTTTTGTCGAAACCTTAAAAATTACCGTCACCTTCGTATACTGTCCTTGGCACGAATCAACGGAAATCCGGCCACCGTATACCTTCAGAATCCGCATCGACAAGCTCAGTCCGATGCCCTGTCCATGGTATTCACGAACATTACCGGCACGATAAAACGAATTAAAAATATATCTGATGTCATCTTCCGGTATACCGATACCATGGTCCAGAACTTCCACCTTCACCTCGTCCTCCATACGTGCCATCCGGACCTCCACATCCTCCTGGGAATATTTGCAAGCATTATCTATAATGTTCCGGAAAGCCACTCGAAGGAGATGAGAATCGGCCCGCAGTTCGCTCCCGGCTCCAATTCCCGTAACATCAAACCGCACCCGTCCATACTGCCGGCACAAGTCCTGCAACAAAACGGCCAGTTCAACCGTCTCCACCCCGCTGCACAGAATATCCTCGTCATGCCGCGAAAGAAATAGCAAATGTTTTATCAGCATACTGATACGTCGGCTCTCATCCGCGATGCGCCGTAAAGCCTCTTCGTATTCCTTAGTCGAACGTCGTTTCAGCAAACAGATTTCACATTCGCCCTGAATTGCCGTCAACGGATTGTTCAATTCATGCGAAGCATTGCTGATAAAAGCCTTCTCGGCCTGAAAAGCCGCGTCCAGGTGATCCAACATTCCATTCAACGCACGAATGAGTTCATCCCATTCATCTTTATTCCCGAAGGTCTCTAACCGGACATCCAGATTGTTGATACGTATGCGCTTCAAATCCTTCAGTAAATGCTGCAAAGGAAGGAGAATCCGGTTGGCATACAGCTTCCCGATGAGGAAGACCAAGCCGCAACTCACCGCCAACAAGAGAAACGCCAACATCAATATATGTTTCTGTATGTCTTGCCCATAATGGTTGGAAGCCATCACCAGAACGACAAAGTTTCCTTCATTGTCCGGATAATAAAGAGCCGCGCCCCGCAAATGCCCATAAACGAACGTAACCGGTTCATTTTTGAAAAGCCGAGCCTGTTGGTGGCGGTCGAGGTACTTCGCCAAGGTGTCTGCCACGGCCGTCACACTGTCAGCATTCAGCAAGATTTCATAAGCCTGGGGCAAGAGTTCGTCATACTTCTGCTGTATTTCCCGGTAACGGGATTCGTCCACCTCATCCTTTTCCCAATACTTTTGAGCCGTCAGATAAGCCTTTTCCGAAAGATACGAATCATACACCTTATTTATATATCTCAATGTAAAGAAATAGAACACCAATACAATCAGCGCAATGGCACCGACGGTTATTACGGTATAAAACAAAGCTATCTTCGACCCGATCTTCATCCTTCTTCCTTCCCGGCTTTACTGTACCCCCATGATATATCCCATTCCGACAATCGTGCGGATAAGCTTGACCTCAAATTCACGGTCTATCTTGTTCCGGAGATAGTTCACATAAACGTCCACCACATTGGTATTCGTATCGAAATTCTTGTCCCACACGTCTTTCAAGAGTGTCAGGCGAGAAAGCGCCACCCCTTGATGGGTCATGAAGTATTCCAACAGGCGGTATTCCTTGACAGTCAGTTCTATCACCGTATCCCCGCGCCGTGCACGACGGGTGTCGCAATCCAACACGAGGTCGTGGCACCAAAGTTGCCTGTCCGGACGTTCTTTTCCCCGCCTCAACAAAGCCTTGATACGTGCTTCCAGTTCTTGGAAACTGAACGGTTTCACCAGATAGTCGTCCGCCCCGGCATCCAACCCCTTTACGATATCCTCGGTCGTGCCCAACGCCGTCAGCATGATGACCGGTGTATGGTATCCTTCCTTCAAACGGAACTGCCGACAAACCTCAAGCCCGTCCATCTTCGGCATAATGACATCCAACACAAGCAAATCGAAAACTCCTTCCTGTAACATAGCCCATGCCGTGCCTCCGTCGTGTGCCACTTGTACTTCATGCCCGAACTCCTGCAAGCCCCGCCTGATGAACGAAGCGATGTTCTGTTCGTCTTCCGCCAATAGTATTTTTGCCATAATCTTCGCATCCATGGGATTTCATCTGCAAATATACGGATTTTGCATGTCACAAACTCCTTTGCTTCAGATTTCCGTTCTTATCATACAACATTTTACCATAGACAAACTCTACAATCAAAGGAAATACGAACAGGGCAAAGAAAGTAGCTCCCACCAGACCTCCAATGATGACTATGGCCAACGGGCGTTGCGACTCCGAACCGATGCCATGGCTTACGGCTGCCGGCATCAGACCGATGGCGGCCATCGCAGCCGTCATGACCACCGGACGGACACGGGAACGCACACTTTCTTTCACGGCACACGATAATGCCAACCGTTCTTTCAGGTTATGCTTGATATCCGAAATCATAATCACGCCGTTCTGGATACAGATACCGAACAAGGCGATGAAACCGATACCGGCCGAAATCGAAAAGTTAAACCCAGTAGCCCACAATGCCACAATACCTCCTGCAGCTGCAAAAGGTACATTCAACAGTACCAGACCGGCATCCCGAGCATTGGAGAACAAAATGAACAAGATGACGAAAATGATGGCGATACTTACCGGGACCACTTGCGACAAACGTTTCGTGGCTCGCTGTTGGTTCTCGAAATCCCCGGTCCATTTCAAACTGTACCCCTCTGGCAAACGGACGGAGGCATTCACCTTCTCCTGTGCTTCGGCCACAGCCGTTCCCATATCCCGGCCACGCACCGAGAACTTCACGGCACAAAAGCGTGCATGATTGTCGCGGAAAATCAACAACGGGCCGGTAATGGTCCTTATTTCCGCCAATTCCTTGATGGGTATCATCGTCCCATCCATTGTCGGCACGAGTATTTTCCCGATTTCTTCCTCGTCCTGCCTGAATTCCGGTTTATAACGTACCATGATGTTAAACTTGCGTTCATCTTCGTACAACAACGAAGCCGACTTTCCGCCGATGGCCATTTCGATAATGGCCTGCACATCCTCTTTGGATACCCCGTAACGTGCCAAACGTCCCTCGTCCAATTCTATACGCAACTCCGGTTGCCCGATATTCCGAATCACTCCCAAGTCCTCAATCCCTTCGACCGTACCGAGAATCTTGTCGATTTCCATGGCAATCTTTTCCGAACGGTACAAATCCTTCCCGAATACCTTCACGGCAATGGAACCTTTCACCCCCGAAGCCGCCTCTTCCACATTATCCGTAATGGGTTGGGAGAAATTGAAGTCTATGCCCGGATACATCGAAAGGTCTTCCTGCATCTTCTCGATCAGTTGCATCTTGTCCAATCCGCTCTCCCACTCTTTTTCGGGATAAATGTCCACGTGGAATTCGATATTATAGAATCCCGTCGCATCCGTACCGTCGTTCGGCCGCCCGGTTTGGGAAAGCACCTGTTTCACTTCGGGATAAGCGGCCAGTCTGGCCCGCATCTTGTTGGCCAGTTGTACCGACTCGTTCAGCGAAATGCTCTGTGGCAGAGTGGCACGGATATAAATGGATCCTTCATTCAACTGGGGCAGGAATTCCGTCCCCAACAAAGTAAACATCCACAGACCGCCCACGGCCACGATACCAGCAATGCCGACGGACATTTTACGACGGGCATGGCATTTATCGAAGAAGGCCACGGATTTCCCGTTGATGAAACGCACAAAGAAGTTGTTCTTCTCGCGCACGTTCCGTTTCAGCAACATGGACGACATGACCGGAACCAAGGTCAACGTGAACAACAAAGCTCCCAACAAAGCGAATCCCAAGGTGTATGCCAACGGGGAGAACATCTTCCCTTCCACTTTCTGGAAGGAGAAGATGGGTATCAGCGCAGTGATAATAATGAGTTTGGAGAAAAACACGGCGCGGGCTTTCTCTTTGGCCGTCTGCCGGATAAGCCCCATTTTCGACATCAGGTTGAAAGTAGGCATCCCCACTTCTTTGGCTTTCCGGTCGAGTGCCACGAATATCCCTTCCACCATGACGACCGCCCCATCGATAATAATACCGAAGTCTATGGCTCCCATGGAGAGCAAGTTGGCCGACATGCCCATGAGCCGCAAACAAATAAAAGCAAACAGCAGGGCTAAAGGTATCACCACGGCCACTACCACCGTCGTACGCCAATCGGCCATGAATATCAACACGATGAATGTCACCAACAAGATGCCTTCCACCAGATTGCGCGACACGGTATGGACGGCAAGATTCACCAAGTTTTCCCGGTCGTAGAACGTCACGATCTGCACGTCTTCCGGCAAGACCTCCTTGTTAATATGATCTATCTTGGCTTTCAGTGCGTCGATTACTTCGGCCGGATTTTCGCCTTTACGCATGATGACGATTCCCTGCACGACATCGTCTTCGGCCATACGCCCCACTTGCCCCAAACGGGGCAGGCATGCCTCGTGTACCTCGGCCAGATGCCTGACCAACACGGGGATGCCGTGGATATTTTTCACCACGATGTTACGCAGTTCTTCCATGTCGTTAATCAACCCGATACCCCGCACGACATACGCTTGCGAACTTTTCGTAATGACATCGCCACCCACATTGATATTGCTATTGGCTATCGCCTGAAACAGCTCCAAAGACGTAATCCCGTAGTTTTTCAGTTGATGGGGATTGACGCTTACTTCGAATGTTTTCACCTCGCCACCGAAACTCACGATGTCCGCCACACCGGAGACGGCCCGCAAGTTACGCTCTATCACCCAATCCTGCAAAGTCTTCAATTCGCGCACGTCCCGCTTCTCGCTGCGCAACGTATAGCGGAATATCTCCCCCGTCGGACCGTAAAGCGGTTGTACCTCCGGTGTCACCCCGTCCGGCAAGTCTGCATCATTCAACAGGTTATACACTTGTTGGCGCGCCACGAAATCATCTACGTCATCTTCAAACATCACATGGAGAACCGAAAGTCCGAAAAGCGTGGTGGAACGTATATCCGTTTTATTTTGTACCGAATTCATGGCGATTTCGATAGGTATCGTGATGAACTTCTCCACTTCTTCGGCACTTCGCCCCGGCCATTGGGTAATCACCGTCACCTTGGTACTGGTCACGTCCGGGAACGCATCGATAGGGGTATGCTTGAATGACACAATCCCCGCTATCACAGCCACGGCGGTACAGAAAAATATGAAGAACTTGTTCTTCAGCGAAAAAGCCACGATGTTATCTATGAACTTGTACATACTCCTTCCTCCCGACTAGCCTGCATTCAATGCATTATAAACCAACAACACGTTACGGTTCAGGACGCGCTCGCCCGCCGTCAACCCAGAGAATAGGTAGCAGACCTCATCCGAGTGCAGGTACACCTCCACTTCTTTCACCGCCAAACGGTCGTCCGATGCCACCGTAACCACATAATAGCGGCCATTCTCGAAGACCAAGGCTTGCGAAGGGACACACAGCCGTTCCTTGCCCGTCCCCCGTCCGCAGACGCGGACCTGGGTAAACATGCCCGGCTTCAGCTTATAATCGCGATTGTCCAACCTCACCCTCACGCCCATGGTCTTACTATCCTCGTCCAACATATTATATACCTTGTCTATCTTCCCGGCAATGACATCCTCCGGATAGGCCAACGTGGTGATACGCACCGAATCGCCTTCGCCTACCTTACTGATGTCGCTTTCATATACGTCTGCCATCACCCATACGTTTTCCAATCCGGAAATCGTGAACATTTCTTCACCGTCGTCCGAGCGTAACTGTTCTTCGGGATTGACATGCTTCTCCACCACGAACCCGGAAAGCGGAGCCTTGACCTGATAATTGGCCCCGCCCGACACATGGTAAATCGAAAAGACTTCAGCCAACCTCTCAGCCTCGGCTTCGGCCTCGCCCACTTCCTTGCGGGCTTGCATGACATCCTTTTCAGAAGCCATTCCGGATGCCTCCATATCCTGCACGGAATGCAGGTTGCGGCGGGCAAGAGCCAACCGGTGTTGCGCTTCTTTGCGTTGTTTCTCATACTCGGCCACTTCGCCGCTACGGATGACGGCCAACACGTCTCCCCGGCGCACGTAATCCCCGATTTCGGCCCGTACTTCCACGACCGTCCCTCCGAATATAGGATAAACCTGCGCCACCTTTTCCGGATTGAAAGCCACCCGGCCGGTCAACGTCAATTCATCCGCCACCGGCCGGCAACGGACCGTATCGACAGACACCACACGTTTCAAACTGTCTGTAAGGAATATTCCCGGCTCCTCCGTACCGGCCACCTGTGTAGAACGGGAACAAGCCCCTGCCAACACTCCTAAACTTATAAGAAAAAATATACGGTTCATGCTTTTCAAAGTTTAAATATCGTACGTCCTACAACCGTGTTCAGGTTCTCCATTGCCCCGAACACATCCCGCCGCAACGCATAGCATTGCAGGCAAGCTTCTTTATAACTCTGATAATAATCGATAAATTCCAACATATTGATGTTGCGCTCGTAAAAGTTTTCGTTGACGCCCTCCATGAGTTGCTCGAAATCCTGTTCCATGCGGCCGTCGAATGCCCGGTAAAGCTCTACGGCCTTCCGTAATTGATGGCAGGCCGAATAAAGTTCCATTTCCGCCTTATCCACAGCATACTCCTCCTCTTTGCCTTGTTGAAGTAATTCCAGTTTGGCCGATTTGATTTCTCCTTGGTTACGGTTGAAAATCGGCACGGAGCATGTGACACCAATGGCAAAATAGTCGTTGATGAAATTTCCGGCACGGTCGTACATCCCTCTCACCGAAAACTCGGGAGCTGCCATCGCCCGTTGCAATTTCACATTCGCTTCTGCCGCACGCACTCCGGCACGGGCCGCACGCACATCCGGACGCGAATCCAACATCGTGCCCAAATCGGTAAACGAAACAGCGGACAGGTCTACCTTTTCCAATATGCTCTCGTCCAATACCAGTTCCCGGTCTTGTCCGACCGGAGCACCCAACAACAAATTCAACCGCCCTCTCATCTCCACCAATTTCTGTTCTGCGTCCTGCCGTTCTTTCCGCAAAGACAAAAGAAACAGTTCCAGGCGCGACACTTCCATCCGGGACATGTTTCCTTTTCCCTCCTGCTCCCTTACCGCTTGCAAGAGCTTGCCTACCGAAGTTATTTCACGATCGTACACCCTGATGGAACGTGACTGGTAATACGTATCCACAAAACTCCGGTACAATTCGCTCCGCAAGGTACGCAACACTTCTTCAAAACGGTATTCGGCCGCTTCACGGTTGATTTCCCCCAACTTGATACGTTTACTACGCTGCCTCGCTATCGGAATCTCCTGCTCTATCTCTATCGCAGCTTCTCCCTCCTTGCCCACATCAAAATATTTCCCGTTCAAGCGGTTATATACATTCTGCTCCAACGAAATGACCGGATTGTCGAACAAACGGGCTTGCACCACCTGTGCATGTGCCCGGTCTACATTATATCTCTGAGCCGTCAACTGCACATTATGTTCCAGAAAGCACTTTTCCGCTTCCCGCAACGAAAGCCCCGGCATGTCTTCCCCGGCATACAAAGCATCACAGACAGTAAAAGCCAAGCCGATAATCAGTAATCTCTTCATGCTTCTTTTCAATTTTTGTGCAAAAATAGAGCCTTCCAACCGGAATAACAGGTGAAAGGCATTATAAAGGACTTAGACGAAATTAGAATATAATTAGAATGCAAGTTTTTCTGTTTGCTCAAGGTATAAAATAGCTTCATTACGTTTTAGAAATATAGATTGGCTGTTTTTAACTTGGATTATACCTCTTAAATACCTATCTTTACAACTTAAGATTAAAGAAATAAGTTTTTTACAACCGATTATTTTTCCATAAGGCCATAATTCACTTTACCGCCCTATTGGTATACTCCTCTTTTATGAAGTGTATTTAAATCTAATCCCCAAATTTCCTCTGTTTCCAATCTTTATTTATTCACTCTAAAAAAACATGGTTATGAAAAATTATGTTATGATGGGAGCATTAAGCCTCCTTGTTCTGGCTGCATCATGTTCATCCGATGACCACAACAAAATTCTCAATGAAACCAGGATGATAACCCCAAGAATCAGTGCCACGGTCGCTGATGAATCCCTTAATCAAAGCCCACTGACTGGCGTCATCGAAATTTACCCCTGTATTTCAGGAACTTCTACCTATTTCGGAAACTATGTCAATGGCAATCTTACACCATTCTATGGCTACTACCATATCATAGACGGGCATATCCTTGAAGGTGAACATAATCGGGAACTCCACTTGCCTATGAATACATATAACATGGTATACTGGGGTACTCCTAAATATGAGGAACCTATTTATGACACTCCGGCTATCCATACACCAGGCTTCAGCATTGGCGTAGACTTATCCTCTCTTTACTTCAGTTTATGGAGCAACAATGACGGGACTTACCGCCCTGTATATGACCTCGTATATGCTGTGAAAGAGGCTAAAGTAGGAGAAGAAGACTTAAAAGCATCGCTTAAACGTGTCATCGCCGGTATGAAAGTCATTGTCAAGAAGAAAAACAATGGTATCTTCAGTTCGAACATTACAAACATGCAGGTGCGTATCGGAAATATCGCAAACCAAATCAACTTCTATACAGCAGAAGCATCCGACATGACAAAGACGATTAAATTTGACCTGAAACGTTCGGAAGACGGAACGGAAATGAGTAATGCTACTGTAATGGTATTCCCATCCTCAGAAACTCCTCCGTTGGAATTACTCATCACGTTGAAAGATGGCAGCGTACACAAGCTGTCACGTAACCTGAATTCAACTTTATCAGCAAACACGCGTCTAACCCTTAACATCGTGATAGGAGATATTTTATCTGGGGGTAGTACCGGGGACTTCACAATCGAAAACTGGAACGAAGTTAGTGAAACCATTGAATTTCCAATGGTGGATTGAGGAGTCCCTGACTTCATTCAATGTTCCTGAATGATGTTGGAGGAAGAGACCGGCTCAAAATATACTTTTGAGTCCGGTCTCTTTTATTTTAAGACGGGCTTCCCTGTATTATTCTTCTCTTTCGCGTATTCCTTCCCCCTGAGTTTTTCAAAAAATATCATTCATCCTTCAAAACACACATTAACATACTATTATATAGCACTTCACAGAATAAAGGATGAATACCCTTTTGCAAACTTCCTGGGGGAAGAACGCACTTCATGCTTGACTTTGCCTCTGAATTTTGGCTCTATAAGAAATAGTTTGTATCTTTATAAATTTAACCGCATACGTATTTTTAAAACGAATCATAACATTAAGTAGTACATATATGCAGACAAAGATTTATTTATTGAACGAAGCCTCCAATATAGCCATCTGCCTGTTACTGATATTGAAAATCCAGTTTACAGAAACAATTACAGGCACATGGTTCAGTGGAACAATCATTGCGCTAATGTGCATTGTACTCTTATCCGGTTCATATTTGCAGAAAAAAAGTCACAGACTATTGTTGTATAAATGGCATGACAAACTTTGTCTGACACCTTTCTTATGGTTTTATTATTACTTTGAAAAAGCACTTGTTATCCTCTCAGTCATTTATGCGTTGTTTGGTTATCCGGTAGGTAACCCTTTCATTACATTTACCGTACCTCTTGCCTGCGGTATCTATTTGGGGATGAAAATTGCCATATATCTGATAGAATACAATGTGCGCAAGTTTGTAAAATAATGGAAGCAGCCCGCCGTCTTTAACAACCAACATTATCCGGATTATCCTCTGCCCGGTTCTTCCGGCTTTCATCTTTATCCTGTTTCTTAGCTTTGGCTTTCGGTTCCTTATATTTAAGGATTTGCTTTAACCACCCATCAGGACGTCCCCTGAAAGTAGTTTATGGTATTCATCCATGAACCACACCGACAAATCCCCTTGCAGTAAGTTCCGGGTGTTCTTGGATTAAAATCCAATAGATATCCTTGAACTCGTCCTGGATTTTGTTATCAGATTGGTCTCCCGATTGAGCCCCCAAAAAAGAAAATCCCTTGAAAGTGATTGACTTTCAAGGGATTTAAAATGTTGTTGCGGTGCGTACGGGACTCGAACCCGTGACCCCATGCGTGACAGGCATGTATTCTAACCAACTGAACTAACGCACCTTTAAAAGAGGAATCAGACGATTTCCTGATTGCGAGTGCAAAGGTAAAAACTTTATCTCAATTTGCCAAATAGCTTCCGAACTTTTTTCAAATACTAAACCTACTTTTTGAAACTAAAGCTCTTGCCGAAACGAAAACTACAACCGGAAACTATAGACATAGGCTGATACGTAATCTTCTTCTTTGTCCCTTAGCCAATCCGCTAACAGAGATACACGTTTGAAACCGAACCTCTCAAACAAATGTTGCGCTTTCATATTCTTTTGGGAAACTATAGCATAAAGTTGGTGCATATACAAATGTTCGCGAGCATAAGAAACAAGCATCCCCAATACCTTGGTTGCAACTCCCCGCCCCCTATACTCCGGAAATAACAAGATTCCTATCTCCGCACGTAAATGCCGAGGAGAAAAATCCATCAAATCCACACAGCCTAAAACCAAATGCTCATCCTCCGTCTCTATAACCAAACGCAATTGTCCATCGGCATAAATGTCGTGGCGTGACTCTGCTATATATGTTTTTAAGGAATAACGGGAATAGGGAACATTCGAACTCCCCCATTGCCACAACTCTTCATCATTTTCAATACTATATAACCACTCCAAATCTTCCGGTTCAAGTGCACGCAACCGTATATTATCTGCTGCAAACATCATCGTATTTCGTTTTTTAATATACGTTATTCATCGTTATCAACTTAGATGTATCCATAGAGTAAGTCGCTATCCGTATCCGGGTATGTCCTGCCCCGAGAGACAACAGGTATAGCATTTTCTCATAACTATATGCCCCGGTATCATAAATGACATAATCATAGGCCTTCACCGAAAGAGACGGGTCAAGATGGCCGTCCGGCTTGTTCGATTCATCCGCTACCACAAAATCTATTTTCAAGTTGTTTTCAAGCCCCAATCTGCATAGCGACTCTACAGCTTCCGGACGTCCCAAAAACAAATATGATTTGTCAGCCTCGCGGTCTCGTCCTGTTCCTGCCCATCCGAACAAACGCTCTTTCTGGTGCATACACAAATCCAAGATTCCCCGGACAATAACAGCCAATTGGATGAAAGGTGTCAACCAACGATTCGAACGACGATAATGTTTATCAAAAAAGATAAGCATAGCCTTATAAAAAACATGCACGTAACGGAAAGAGCTTTTATGCGTACTTTCTCCCTTATAGTGCAGGATCCTCAACGGTTGATAATAATTCTTATAGCCACATTGCAACAAACGATAAGAAAGGTCGATATCTTCTCCATACATGAAAAAGTCCTCATCCAAAAGTCCGGTTTTATCAAGTGCAGAACGGCGCACCATGCAAAAAGCACCTGAGATGACATCAATCTGATTGGTCTTGTTCTTATCCAAATACCTCATGTAATAACGTCCCAAACGCCGCGAATGAGGAAACAACGCACACAAACCGGTCATTTTGCAAAAAGACGTAAAAGGAGTAGGTAGCCCCCGACGAGATTCCCAAGCAAAACCACCGTCATCCTTCAACATAGCGACCCCCGTAGCACCGGCCTCCGGATGAGCATCCATAAACTGCAAACATCCGGACAATGTGTTTTCTCCTACCACTGTATCCGGATTAAGCAATAAAATATAATCGCCCGTCGCTTGCCTTATAGCCATGTTATTCGCACGGGAAAAACCTACATTTTCCTGATTCTCTATAAAATGGACATCCGGAAAACGAGAACGTATATATTCCACCGACCCGTCGGAAGAAGCATTATCTACCACCCAGATTTCAGCATCCAGTCCATAGCATGCCCGTGCCACAGAGCACAAGCACTGCTCCAAATAATACTTCACATTGTAGCTGACGATTACGATTGAAAGTTTCATGCCTTTCTTTGGTTTTCTGTCTTTACACCACCGTCATGATTCAATTCCAACCCCGTTTCATTCTCAAACTTTTCACGGGAAGGCCAACAGAAACATAAAGCCAAAGCTGCAATAAGCGCACAAATAGAACCGGTCGAGTCCAATGTCAAATAATAAAATACGATGTTCGTCCATCCCGTGACAGCTAACATAGCCATACGAACTTCACTCCATCTTTTATATTTCAAACCGGACCGTTGCGGAGAGCCTACGGAATAAGAAGATTTCACCACTCTAAACGACATCATTTTCAGAGCCATAGGCACCAATACGATAACCATGATGATTCCCGTCAGATTGATATAGTAATCTGCCAGTTCATTTCCTACAGCCCATCCGGCAGTCCAAACGTCCCACTCAAACAGCCCTATAAGTACGGCCGCCCATATAAAAATAAAACAAAACTCCAACCGGAGTTTCTTTATAATAATATTCTCCATCTCTCTGTTCTCCTACATTTGTCCCGTAAAGACTACGCGGTTCACAATAGAACGTCCCAACGTTACTTCATCCGTATATTGCAGTTCATCATTTTGCGCAACCCCACGTGCAATCACGCTGATACGTGCAGCTACATTCTCCAATTTTCTGTAAATATAAAAATTGGTCGTATCTCCCTCCATTGTCGGACTAAGAGCCAATATCACCTCTCGTACCCCCCCGTCTTCCACGCGTTCCACTAGAGTTTGCATCTGAAGGTCAGAAGGTCCCACCCCGTCCATCGGGGATATCACTCCGCCAAGCACATGATAAACACCCTTGTACTGATGTGTATTCTCTATAGCCATCACGTCCTGAATATTTTCCACCACGCATATCGTGGAATGGTCGCGTTGCATATCCGAACAGATTTCACAAACGTCCGTATCCGAGATATTATGACATATAGAACAATATTTCACATCACGCTTCAACGTAATCAACGACTGTCCGAAACTCTCAACTGCCTGTACATCTTGCCTCAACAGGTGTAGAACCAACCGCATGGCAGTCTTCGAACCTATCCCCGGCAACTTCGCAAATTCATTTACGGCCTTTTCTAATAATACTGAAGGATATTGTTGATTCATCTACAATCAAAATACATAAATTTGTGCAAAGATAACCAAAAGCCAAATAAAAAGCGTATATTTGCCAACAAAAAAATACAAACTGACATGGAAATCAAATCAGCAGAATTCGTCATCAGCAACTCTTCGGTCGGGAAATGTCCTTCTACCCATGCTCCCGAATACGCTTTCATTGGCCGTTCGAATGTGGGCAAATCCAGTTTGATTAACATGCTGGCCAATAATAAAAAGTTGGCAAAGACCTCTTCCACACCGGGTAAGACATTGCTTATCAATCATTTTTTAATCAACAAAGAATGGTATCTGGTAGACCTTCCAGGATACGGTTATGCCAAAATAAGCAAAAAAGAACAAGAAAAGTTGCAGCAAATCATCTCTTCTTATATACTGCGCAGAGAACAGATGACCAATTTATTCGTACTCGTTGATTCACGGCACGAGCCTCAAAAAATAGACATGGAATTCATTGAATGGCTTGGAGAAAACGGAATCCCGTTCAGTATTGTTTTTACGAAAGCCGACAAGTCCAAGCCGACTAAACTCAAAGCCAATATTGACATTTATCTTAAAACCTTAAAGGAACAATGGGAAGAACTGCCCCCTTATTTCATAACCTCATCCGAAAACAAAACGGGACGTACGGAACTCCTGAACTATATTGAAAGTATTAACAAGTCGTTATAGGCAAAGGCTCTATTAAAACGAGTAGTTGACCCCCAAGCTGAACCATTCTTTGAACATGAGATAAGAAAACTTTTTATCCTCATTTCGATAATTCTCCGAACTGTCATCTATACGAGGATAGAGAAACAGTTTGGAGTTCAAGAACCTGTTTATCGTGAAAGTAAACGTGTTTTCCCATTCAATATCAGTCTGCTCCAAGTTGCTGAACCAATATATACGGGCATCCCACTTGACGTTTTTCCATATTTCCCAACTATAATTCACCGTAATATTCGGACCGAAATTATTGTACATGCTTCGTCCCGACTCCAATCCAAAATTACCGAATAACGACCTGCGCTCTACCGAACGAAAGTTATAAGCTACGGGAGACAAGTTGGCAGAACCCTTAAAGCGTTTCAATTCCAATTTATAATCCATACCTAAAGAAACGACCAAGTTGAACGGAGAAAGGAAATCGGAAGAGACCTCATCGCTATTTGCCTTGAAACTCGGATAAAACTGAGTATATGCCTGGACCTGCAAGGTATAAAACCAATGTTTGGTAGCCTTGTATCCTATTTTAGTGGTCAAGCGCAACAAGTCATCATTAGTCTTGAGTTTATGCTTCTCGTCCGTTTTTGAAGTCTGGAATCCCAAACGCATCTCAAGCTTGTTGTCCCATTGTATTTTTTGTTTGTTATTGAAGTTTGCCTCCATGGTTGCCAAAGCCAACATCGTATAATTGTTATCGCCACCTTGATACCAATTCTCGGAATAATAATTTTGGGTGAACTGAAACGAATAATCTCCTTTGAATTTCCAAAAGTTCGGACGACGTACTGCCAAACGCACGGTGTCCACATCTTGTGTGAAGTCCACATTGATTTCATTTTCCACCAAATGGGACACTGGAGGAAGTTCCGGCAAGACTTCTTTCTGCAAACCACCGGCTTTAACCAAATCGCTTTCCGTGATTCGTATCAGCCAAGGAGAATTTACATATGTATACATCAACATCCGGTTCTCCTCCTCCAATATCAACTGGCCCGCATCTTTATCGTCCAATAAAGCAGGCACGTCTTTCTCACGCCCCGGAAGAGAGGGTTCCCATGTTATGCCGAACTCCTGCTTTAAGGGTGCATTATAAAGTGTCCCCGGTGCAAACAAACGGAAATAATATGGAGTATATCTTACGTTTGAATCCGGTTGCAGACTATCCGTCACCATGACAAGAGTGTTCAACATGGCTGTATATTTATCCACAATGGCATTCATGGCCAACGTGTCCACCATGTTCCCACGTTTTATCCGCGCCCCGACCATCGTACTCCATATACATCCTCCAACTATAAAGATAAAAAAGAACCTTATTCGCATCCACGTTTCCTTTTGTCGACACAAAGATATATCTTTTTTAAAGGAAAAGTCCCACGGAACTCAAAGTTTTTTTGTAATTTTGCAACTTAATAGTTGTATTATAATTGAATTCTAATCCAAAAATTATAACATTGTGGGAGAAACAAAGTATATCTTCGTTACTGGCGGAGTAGCCTCATCATTAGGCAAAGGCATTATATCCTCATCTGTGGGTAAATTGTTGCAAGCTCGTGGATACAACATTACCATTCAAAAATTCGACCCCTATATCAACATCGACCCGGGTACGCTCAATCCCTACGAACACGGCGAATGTTATGTTACCGTAGACGGTCAGGAAACGGATTTGGATTTAGGACATTACGAACGTTTCACCGGAATCCAGACGACCCGTGCCAATAATATAACTACCGGCCGGATATACCAAAGCGTTATCGAAAAAGAACGCAGAGGGGACTATTTGGGTAAAACCATCCAGGTCGTACCTCATATCACGGACGAAATCAAACGGAACATCAAATTGATGGGTAAAAAATACAAGTTTGATTTCGTAATTACCGAAATCGGGGGAACAGTAGGTGACATCGAATCCCTGCCTTTCCTGGAGGCCATCCGCCAATTACGTTGGGAATTGGGCAAAGATGCCATCAACCTGCATCTGACCTACGTCCCTTATCTGGCGGCTGCAAAAGAGTTGAAGACCAAGCCGACCCAAACATCGGTCAAGCAGTTGCAAAGTTTAGGTATACAACCGGACATTTTGGTACTTCGTACGGAACATGAACTGAATGCGGACATCCGCAAGAAAGTGGCTCATTTCTGCAATGTGGACGAAGAAGCCGTCATTCAAAGCCTGGACATGCCGTCCATCTACGAAGTTCCTCTGAGCATGCAAGCCCAGAAGCTCGATGCCATTATTTTGCGCAAGATGAATATGCCGGTAGGTGAAACTCCTCAACTCGGCCCATGGCGCTCTTTCCTTGACCGCCGCAACAAGGCTACGGAAATTGTCCACATCGCCCTGGTTGGCAAATATGATTTGCAAGACGCATATAAGAGCATTTTAGAATCACTCGCACATGCCGGAACCTACAATGACTATAAAGTCAAGACGCATTTCGTCAATAGCGAAAAACTGACCCGTGAAAACGTGGCAGAACAACTGAAAGGTATGGCGGGAGTAGTTATCTGTCCCGGATTCGGACAACGAGGCACCGAAGGCAAAATCGTTGCCGCCGAATACACCCGCACCCACGATATTCCGACATTCGGCATCTGTCTCGGCATGCAAATGATGGTTATTGAATTTGCACGTAACGTATTAGGATATGTGGATGCTAATAGCCGCGAAATGGACGAAAAGACTCCGCACAATGTCATCGACATCATGGAAGAACAGAAAAATATCACCCAAATGGGAGGTACGATGCGTCTGGGAGCCTACGAATGTGATGTACGTGAGGGCAGTAAGACTTTTGAAGCATACGGACAAAAGCAGATTTCCGAACGCCACCGTCACCGCTACGAATTCAACAACCAATATATTAAGGAGTATGAAAAAGCCGGCATGCAATGCGTAGGCACCAACCCCGACAGCAATTTGGTGGAGATTGTGGAAATCCCGGCATTGAAATGGTACATCGGTACACAATTCCATCCGGAATACAGCAGTACGGTACTCAAACCGCATCCCTTGTTCCTTTCATTCGTAAAGGCAGCCATTGAGAATTCATTGAGCACCCAAAAGCAATCTAAAGACAAATAAATAAGAATATGGACAAAAACACGCTTACAGGATTTATCCTCATTGCGGCAGTACTTATCGGATTCAGTTATTTCAGTCGCCCGAGCGAAGCGGAAATGGAAGCCCAACGCCGACAGCAGGACTCTATCGCCATGGCTCAACAAAAAGCGCAGATGGCACAAGAAGCCAAAGAAAAGGCAGAAATCGCGCATCAGGCACAAGTAGCTTTAGACACGACGTCATTGTTTTACGCTCACAGGAGGGGGGAAGCACAGGATGTCGTATTGGAAAACGAACTGATTAAGTTAACGTTCAATACACGCGGGGGCACCGTCCAAAAAGTTGAACTCAAAGAATATAAGAACCAACAGGGCGGTCCGGTGACACTGTTCGACGAGAAAGACGCACGCATGCAATTCATGTTAGGCGGTAAGATGGAGAACATCAACTCCGGCGACTTCTTCTTCACCCCCATCAACGTCAGCGACACGACCCTCACCATGCGTCTACAGGCTTCCACTGGAGGTACGTTGGATTTCGATTACACGTTGCTGCCCCATTCCTACATGGTCGACTTTACCATCCGGGCCAACGGCTTGGGCAATTTCTTCGCACCGTCCATGAAAACGTTGGACATCGCATGGAATGAAATGGCACGCCAACAAGAAAAAGGCTTCGATTTCGAAAGCCGTTATTCTTCCCTGACGTATAAAATAAAGAACGAGGGAACGGATTATCTGAGTGAAACCAGTGCCGAATCCGAAAAGATTGCAGAGCCCTTGGACTGGGTCGCTTTCAAGAACCAGTTTTTCAGTTGTGTACTGATAGCACATCAGGATTTCACGGAAGCCCACCTCAGCAGCACGCCGCAGCAAAAAGCCAGCGGTTACCTGAAAGATTACGAGGCCGACATGAAAACGTTCTTCGATCCCAACGGAAAGACCCCCACTCAAATGCAGATGCTGTTCGCTCCGAACAATTACCATCTGTTGCAACACACAAACAAGCTCAGTGCCAGTGACAAAGACTTGGAATTGGAAGACCTTGTTTATCTGGGCTGGCCGCTCTTCAAGTGGATCAACCGTTTCTTCATCATCTACATTTTCGATTGGTTGAGCAGTCTGGGGCTGTCGATGGGGATTGTCCTCCTGTTGCTCACAATATTGGTGAAAGTATTGGTCTACCCCACCACACGCAAGTCTTACTTGTCTTCTGCCAAGATGCGTGTGCTGAAACCGAAGATTGACGAGCTTAACGCCAAATATCCGAAACCGGAAGACGCCATGAAGAAGCAGCAGGAAACCATGCAGCTTTATAGCCAGTACGGGGTCAGCCCGATGGGCGGATGCTTGCCGATGCTGTTACAGATGCCTATCTGGATTGCCCTGTTCAACTTCGTTCCGAATGCCATCGAATTGCGTGGGGAAAGTTTCCTTTGGGCTTCCGACCTTTCTGCATACGATGACGTGATACGATGGGACAAGCCCATCTGGCTCATCGGAGACCATCTCAGCATTTTCTGCTTGTTGTTCTGCCTGACCAATATCGTCAACACGTGGATTAGCATGCGCCAACAGCAGAACAGCATGACCGGTGAACAAGCACAGCAAATGAAGTTCATGCAATACATGATGTACATCATGCCTGTAGCCTTCTTCTTCATGTTCAACAACTACTCGTCCGGATTGAACTATTACTATTTCCTTTCCGGTCTGACTAGCATCCTTATCATGTGGTTCTTGCGCAAAACCACCGATGACAAGAAGCTTTTGGCCAAGCTCGAAGCTAACTACCAGGCCAATAAAGCAAACCCTAACAAAAAGATGTCGGGAATGGCCGCACGGTTGGAAGCACTGCAAAAACAGCAGCAAGCCATCTTGGAAGAACAGAAAAAGAAACAAGCTCAAAACAAGAAATAATAATACATCCTTAAGAATCATTCCGGACTATCCACAACTGTCCGGAATGATTCATTTTTTTTAGCTCACATCTATTATGAATCTCATTCATGTCATGACCGCAGCCCTTACCTTGGCTTCCGCCAGTCCGGTATCCGGAGCCAACGACGGACAAATCATCGGAAAAAACCAGATTACACTTACCGGAGACCGCCTCACTCCCGAGGCATTATGGGCCATGGGACGGATTGGCACTTTTGCTGTCTCGCCGGATGCCCAAAAGATTGTGTATACCGTCAGCTATTACAGCGTACAGCAGAACAAGAGCCATACCGTTCTTTACCTGATGGATGCCGACGGCGCGAACCCGACCCTGCTTACCACTACGGCCGACAACGAAAGCGAACCGGCCTTCACTCCGGACGGACAAAAAATCACCTTCCTGAGCAGTAACAGCGGCAGTAGCCAGATATGGGAAATGGCCTTGGACGGCACGTCACGCCGTCAAGTCAGTTTCTGCCATAAGGACGTGGAAGGATACAAGTTTTCCCCTGACGGGAAAAAAGTCATCATCGTCCATTCTGTAGACACTTATACTTCTATCGAGAAAAAATACGACGCCCTGCCATTATCCAGCGGTATGGTCATCACCGACCTCAACTACAAACATTGGGATCGTTATGTCACCACTATACCCCATATCTTCGTGGCGGATGTCCAAGACGGACGGGCGGGTGACGGCATCGACCTCCTGAACGGCGAACCGTTTGAATGCCCGATGTTACCGTTCGGAGGCAGTGAACAGTTCAACTGGAGTCCCGACAGCCGTTATATCGTGTACACCAGTCGCAAAAAGACAGGCCGGGACTACGCTATCAGTACGGACAGCGACATCTACCGCTACGATACGGCGACCGGACAAACCGAGAACCTATGCAAACCGGCCGACTACAAAGAGCCTGAAATCGACCCGTCGCGTTCCATGGAACACCAAGCCATAAACCATTTGGACCGGGATTGTAACGTGGGCTACGACACGAACCCGGCCTATTCTCCCGACGGGAAATATGTGGCGTGGCTCAGCATGGCACGAAACGGTTACGAAAGCGACCGTACCCGACTGTGCGTCTTGGATCTGAAGACGGGGGCAAAAACTTACGTTACGGAAGCTTTCCAATCCGGAGTAGACGGATTCTGTTGGGCAGCCGACAGCCGCTCGTTCTATTTCACCGGCGTATGGCAGGCACGCAGCATGGTACACTCCACCAACCTCAAAGGCGAAGTGAGACCGCTGACCACCGGTAACTTCGACTATGGAGCCGGACTGGCCTTATGTGGCAAAAGCCTCATCGTCACCCGTCACAGCATCAGTGCGCCGGATGACATTTACAGCCTTTCCTTTAAAAAGAAAAAAAACGCGGAAATCAGGCAGCTCACCCGGGAAAACCGATATTTCCAGGAACGCCTGGAAATGGGTGAAGTCAAAGAACGTTGGGTCGCTACCACGGATGGCAAGAAGGAACTCTGTTGGGTGGTCTACCCGCCTCATTTCGACCCAGCCAAAAAATATCCGGTACTCCTGTTCTGCGAAGGAGGGCCGCAAAGTCCCGTCAGCCAGTTCTGGAGCTACCGTTGGAACCTGCAAATCATGGCGGCCAACGACTATATCATCATCGCTCCCAACCGCCGCGGCCTGCCGGGCTTCGGCATGGAGTGGTTGGAGGAAATCAGCGGCGATTACAGCGGACAGTGCATGCAAGACTACCTGAGCGCCATCGATGACATCTGCAAGGAGCCGTATGTGGACAAAGAACGATTGGGATGCGTGGGTGCCAGCTTCGGAGGATACAGTGTGTACTATTTGGCCGGGCACCACGACAAACGCTTCAAATGCTTCATCGCGCATGACGGCATTTTCAACACGCAACAGCAATATTACGAAACGGAAGAGATGTGGTTTCCCAACTGGGATCTCGGTGCAGGTCCTTGGCGCAAGGGCATCAGTGCCGACCCAGACAACGCGGAAAAGGTGAACGACCAGCAAAAGGTGAATCCCTTCACCACCAGTCCCCACCTCTACGTAGACCGTTGGGACACACCCATCCTTTGCATACACGGCGAGAAAGACTACCGTATCCTCAGCTCGCAGGGACAGTCGGCTTTCAGTGCCGCCGTCATGCGCGGTATCCCCGCCGAACTCCTGTTGTATCCCGACGAGAACCACTGGGTATTGAAACCCCAAAACGGCATATTGTGGCAGCGCACTTTCTTCCGTTGGCTGGACCGTTGGTTGAAAAAATAAATTAAACGATAAACGTCATGAACCAAACTTCGAATCAAAAATTAAATGACAAGGCATGGGCACGTTGGTCTGCCCTCTTCGTAGTGGCTTTCACCATGATGGCCGCTTACTACGTAAACGACATCATGGCTCCGCTCAAGAGCATGCTCGAAGGCGAACTGCATTGGACAAGCGGTGAGTTCGGCTTCTTCACGGGAGCTTACAGTTTCCTGAACGTCTTCCTGCTCATGCTCATCTGGGGCGGACTGATTTTGGACAAATTCGGCATCCGCTTCACTGGTATGTTGTCCACCATCCTGATGGTAGGCGGCACGATATGCGAATACGCTGCCATTACCCGCTTCGGTGGAACCGAAGAGATGCTGTTCGGTTACAAACTGGATGTTTTCATGGCTTCGGCCGGATATTCCGTATTCGGTGTCGGTGCCGAAGTGGCCGGCATAACGGTGACAAAAATCATCGCCAAATGGTTTCACGGCAAAGAAATGGCTTTGGCCATGGGCGTACAGGTCGCTTTGGCCCGCGTCGGCTCGCAAGTGGCATACGCAGTAGCCATCCCCGTAGCCAAGAACTGGCATCTTGACACTCCATTGCTCATCGGTGCCATCCTGCTCGTCGGCGGGCTGGTTTCTTTCCTGTGCTTCACTTTCATGGACCGCAAGCTCGACCGCCAGGTGACAATCGACACCTCTTGCGGCGACGATGAAAAATTCTCTTTCAAGGATGTGGTGGCCGTGGTCAGCAATCCGGGATTCTGGCTCATCGCCCTCTTGTGTGTCCTGTTCTATTCTTGTGTATTCCCCTTCCAGAAATTCGCTACCGAATTGATGGTGACGAAATACAACGTATCCGAAGACATCGCCGGTACTTTTGCGGGCCTTCCCGCTTTGGGCGCTCTGTTCCTGACTCCCGTGTTCGGTGGAATGATAGACCGGAGAGGAAAGGCAGCTTCCATTATGATGTTGGGAGCTTTCATGCTCATCTGCGTGCATGCCATCTATGCCATTCCTTTCATTCACGCCTCTTGGGTAGCCATCATCCTGATGATTATTCTGGGCATCGCCTTCTCCCTCGTCCCGTCCGCCATGTGGCCTTCCGTGGCCAAGATATTCCCGGTCAAACAATTAGGTACGGCATACGCCCTGATATTCTTCATCCAGAACATCGGTTTATGGGGCATCCCGGCCCTCATCGGCAGCGTACTCGAAAACTATTGCATCACGGGGCAGGAAATAGTGAACGGCAAAACGACCAATCTTTACGACTATACCCTCCCGATGTGTATCTTCACCGGTATAGCCATTCTCTCTTTGTTGGTGGCATTCTTTCTCAAATCCGCAGACAAGAAATACGGATACGGACTGGAAAAGGCCAATCTTAAGAAATAAATCTTTTCGGAACAGGAAAAAGCCGGTATTTGGAGGTTCGCCGAAAAATACCGGCTTTTGTTTTTTTACTTCTGTTTGTCCGGTTTTATTCTTCTCAAGAATAGGATATAAAAGTCTCAGAAGTTCGACAAACCGCACATCATAAACAGTTGTATTCCAATTACTTGCAAAATAAAAATCAATCTCCGCAGAATGAAAATTCGATTGGCTGTGATTGAAAAATCAATCGGCTGAGACTGAAAAACCGTTTGGCGCAGAACCGTGCACCAATGTCCTAACCCTCTTACCACGTTGTAAAAGAAAAGAATTTCAAAGAGTGTATTTCAGAGCCGCACCAATATGTTAATATAATATAAATTCAAGTAAATACATTTCTCCTTTTATTAAAACCACTATATTTGTAAATGAAATTAACACATCCATGCACAAGGAAATGAAGGGAAGCATTCCCGTACGCATGCGAGAAAAACCGTTAACTTCCCACTTAAACCAACTAAACAATGAGAAAAAGACTATTCTATTCTTTATTTTTAGGCGCGGTGTTGTGTATGACAACAGCTTGCAGCGACGATGACAACGGTGGCCCGGGCGACGGCGGTGGTGGAAATGGAAACGTCCCCGTCACGACCGTAGAGCAGGCACAAGAAGAGATAGACCGTGTGGGCAAGGCATTGGCGGCAAAGATTGACGTGGAACGCCTCAAACCGACCATCTCGCTGTTGGAATATTGCGAGAACACGTTCTTCAACGAGGACGACGAGGTCATACTACCCGACTACCCGAACCATCCGGATTACGGTTGGAGAAGCCTCATGCGCACCATGCGCCTTAGCGCACAAGGCGATATTGCCGCATTAGCCTCCAAGCGAGCTATCGGCGACGTGTACGAAATCAGCCAGCTCCATGGCAAATGGCAATGGAACGAGACCACGGAAGAATGGGATCAGATTTCGGACGCTTCGATGAACAATTCGGCCATCTATATGTTCAAATACGAAGGCAAGGACTGTGTGGCTGAACTGAAAGGTAGCGGCCAAGAGTTCGAGTTCGCACGTAAGGATTCTACCGGATATGTATATTCTGAAACCATTAAGATTCCGGCTACCATAACCGGAACCATAAAACTCAATGGAGAGCTTATGATCCAACTTACCGTCAACACGGAAGCCTGCGACTATGCCGGCAAACAATATTCCGCAAATGCAACGTTCGAGGCCACCAATGCCGGTTATAAAGTCACCCATTCTTTGCTCGACAATAACAGCGAGGCGGCCGTGAAATCGGAACTTTACAGCGGAAACGAACGCCTGATTACCATGTCGTGCAGCGTGAACGGGCGTAATTTGGCTGACATCGATTTGATCGAATCCGGATATTTCGACGGAAACGCCAACTTGAAAAACGGAATCTTGGGTTGCAACATCATGGACGACATAAGCTTGAACATCACTGCCGACAACAACAACGGACTGGTAGACGCCTTCGACTACGATGGGTATTATTATTACTACCAAGGTGACACGGTAGGCTCATTGGAAAGCTTGAAAGAGGCTGCCCGCGTAAAGGCACAAAGGGCTGTCGATGCCGCCAACCAATACGTACAAGCTGCGATGTTCTTCAAGAACAGTACCTATTCCGTACCTCTGACATGGCAAACCGTCCATTACGATTATTCATATCCCGGAGGCTACTATTATTCCGGTGAATGGTCGGCTGAACCGGTATTGAACTTCGAGAATGGCACGACTTACACGTTTGGAGAGTACTTCACGGTTGCACGTTTCCAATCCCTGATTGCCGTGTATGAAGAATTGTTCGGACGCTTCGAGAATTTATAATATACTTTTTTAGTTTGACCATGGCAGGCTGGCTCGCGTTTCCACTTCGTCGGAATCCGTTGTCGGCCTGCTTTCACGTGTGTCCGGCATACCAACATGTACAAAACCATAAGCATTTTGTTCCTGCTCGTTTGGTTCCACCAAAATCTACGTGCCTCGCTCGCAGACAGCCTGCAAAGCGAACGGATGGAAGAAGTGGAGGTGAAAGCTTACAGCCCCCGCACGTTGTCGGATGACCGGAACGGCCGCCTGTATTGGAACATGGAATCGCTGGCAGACATGCCTCATGTATTGGGCAGTGCAGACCCCTTACGCAGCTTGCAACTTCTTCCGGGAGTAGCCACCAATAACGACTATACCTCCGGCATCCACATACAGGGATGTGCGGCTTCCCAAAGCATATTGAACATGGACGGGACACCGATATTCAACGCTTCCCACCTGTTAGGCCTGTTTTCCGTATTCAACGCCTCTCACTTCCGCGGCATGTCATTGGTCAAAAACCGTCACGATGCCGCTTTCTCCAACCGTTTGGGCGGAGAAGTTTCTTTCTATCCTACCGATTCCATAGCCCATAAAGTCCACCTTGACGCCACCGTCAGTTTCATGGAGAGCGAAGGTACGCTGACGCTCCCTGTTGGTGAGCATTCCACGCTCTACTTATCCGGACGCGGAAGCTACCTGAACCTGCTCTATGGCAACCTGTTGGAAATAGACGAAATGAAACTCCGCTATGGCCTGCAAGACTATAACCTGACTTTTGTGCAACAAGCCGGAGCACATGATAAAATACGCCTTAGCTTATATCATGGTCAGGACCGCATGAACCTGTTGCAGGAAGACTTTGCAGACGAAAACAAGCTGAATTGGCAGAACACAGCTGCCGCATTGCACTGGCAACACCATTCATCCCGGTTCATCCTCCAACAAAACGCCACCTTCAGCCGCTACCGCAACACGTTGGATATGGGCATCAGTTCCGTATCCCTCAACCTGTCCTCCGGCATCACGCAAGCCGGTTACGCCGCCCGTTTGGAATGGACACGGGGCAACCTGCAATGGAACGGAGGTGTGGAATACAACTATTACCATTTCCGTCCCATGCAGTTCGAAGTCTCCGGTTCGTTCATCGAAAACGAAACACCCAAATTCCTCGAAGATGCCCACGAAGCCAATGCCTACCTTCAGGCCGACATTTCCATCCGCCCCTCCTGGTCGGTACTCGGAGGATTGAGATTGTCATCCTACCACAGCCATGGCCGCAGCTTCATTTCGCCAGACCCGCGCATCACCCTGAACTACCATCCCTCGTCCTCCCATACTTTGTCTGTACATTACGGCCTGTACCATCAATACCTTCATCAGATGTCCGTCTCCAACGGTGGGTTGCCCGTAGACTATTGGACCTCTTCGTCTCCTTCCGTATGCCCCCAACAGGCTCATTCCATCGCCTTAGGTTATTATTTCCGGTCACAAAAAGGAATGATGGAAATCAGTGCGGAAGTTTACTATAAGAAGCTGAGCCATCAGCACGAATATTCAGGTTCCATATTGGATTTCTTCACGCAGGTCTACCACATAGAAAACAATATGATACATGGGAAAGGCTATAACTACGGTCTGAATCTCATGCTGAAAAAGAACAGAGGCAAACTCTCCGGTTGGGTCAGTTATGCCATAGGGAGCAGCCGGCGCCGTTTTCCCGAACTTAGTCCGACAGAATGGTTCAACTCGACTTTCGACCGCCTCCACGACTTGTCCGTAGTAGCCAACTACCGGTTCAACCGGCACTGGAGCTTAGGAGGAGATTTCGTATACGCCAGTGGCACGCCCTACACCAAAGCCAAAAGCGTGTACGTCATCAACAACAACATAGTGAGCGAATACGGAAAGTACAACGGCGCCAACCTGCCGTCCACCCACCGCATGGACATCGCCCTGACCTATCGCTTCTCTCCTCGTGGACACAGGGAGCAAAGCCTGAACCTCTCCATTTACAACTTATATGCCCGGCGCAATGTACTGTTCAGTTACCTGGGCTTTCAGGAAGAGAACTTCGGCTACAAACATGTGTATTCCCTTTGCCGCATGTTGCCTTCCATCGGTTATACTTTAAAATTCTGAGCCATGAAACCATATTGCATATACACACTCGGCCTGATACTTATGGCATGTGCCACACTTACGGCCTGCATGGAGGAAGAAGACGCGGAACTCCAAACGCAATTAGTCGTAGAGGGATGGATTGAGGACGGTGGATACCCCGTGGTCTTGTTGGGCGAAACCCATGCCATAGATGCCGGTATGCAGAATATCGAGAACTACATCGTACGTTGGGGGAAAGTAACCATCTCTGACGGGACAGACAGCGTGGTGCTGACCGGAGGATATGACAATGACTTCTTTCCACCCTATAAGTACACGACATTCAAAATGACCGGACAGGCCGGAAAGACTTACACGCTGACCGCCGAGTACCGGGGGCAAAAAGCCACGGCCGTCACGACCATCCCCCACCCCGTCGAACTGGACTCCCTGCGTGCCATCCGCAGCGAAAGCGACACCTTATTCTATATAAAAGCTTTTTTTGAAGACAATCCCGACGAAAGGAACTACTACGGACTGTTCAGCAAAAGGCACGGAAAAGACAAGGCTTTCCTCTTGTCTTTCATGGGAGTATTCTCGAATGAAGTCATCCCCACGCACGTGGCAGCCGACGTGTACTGCGGGACCTCCGTCTATACGGAAGCCGACAGGAACGCATCCGCCTATTTCAAAAAGGGTGACTTGGTGCAAGTCAAACTCTGCCATATAGACCAAGCCTCTTACGAATTCTGGAAAAGTTACTCCAACCTGAACCACCTGTCTTCCAACATGTTCTTCCCTTACACGAACGACTTGGAATCCAATATCCGAGGTGGAAAAGGCTATTGGTGCGGATACGGAGCCAGCACCCTTTCCGTGAGCATCCGCTGACTACAATCACAACGCAACCAAATCGGCATATTCCGCCCTTGCCTCATGCAACAAATCCCGGGGCGATAACTTGACCTGCAAACCGCGCTGCCCGGCACTGACGTAAATATAACCGTACTGTGCCGCCGTCCCGTGTACGTAGGTAGGAAAATGTTTCTTCATCCCTATCGGGGAACATCCGCCACGGATATAACCGGTCGTAGGCAAAAGTTCTTTCATCGGCAGCAGTTCGCACTTCTTATTGCCGCTCACACGGGCCGCTTTTTTCAGGTCTATCTCATGTTCTCCGGGTACTACGCAAACAAAATAACCGGTCTTGTCGCCATGCAGCACGATGGTCTTGAACACCCGTTCCACATCTTCGCCCAACTGGGCGGCCACGTGCACGGCACTCAAATCCGATTCGTCCACCTCGTATGGAATCAATTCGTATGCGACCTTGGCCTTGTCCAACAAGCGTGCCACATTGGTCTTGTTAACCTTTTGCTTTGCCATAAAGTACCTCCTTCAAATATGCGGCTGTATAACCTTTCCCATAACGCACCAAATCCTCGGGCGTACCCTCGAACAAAAGCTCGCCGCCACCACGGCCGCCGTCCGGTCCCATATCGATGAGGAAGTCTGCCGACTTGATGACATCCAAATTGTGCTCGATGACCATCACGGTGTTGCCTTTGTCCACCAGACGGTTCAGCACGCCGAGCAACACGCGTATGTCTTCAAAATGCAAACCGGTGGTCGGCTCGTCCAATATATATATGGTTTGCCCCGTGTCGCGTTTGGACAGCTCCGTGGCCAACTTGATGCGTTGGCTTTCGCCCCCCGACAACGTGGTAGAGGGCTGCCCCAATTTGATGTATCCTAAACCCACATCCTGCAAGAGTTTGATTTTATTCAGAATCACGGGCTGGTTCTCGAAGAACTCCACTGCACGGTTGATTGTCATGTCCAAAACATCGGCTATGGATTTGCCTTTAAAACGAACCTCCAACGTCTCACGGTTGTAACGCTTTCCGTGGCATACCTCGCACGGAACGTACACGTCTGGAAGGAAATTCATCTCAATGGTCTTATATCCGTTTCCACCGCATGCTTCGCAACGTCCCCCCTTCACGTTGAAAGAGAAACGTCCCGGTTTATAACCTCGTATCTTCGCCTCGGGAAGGCTGACGAAAAGCGCACGGATATCGTTGAACACCCCGGTATAGGTAGCCGGATTGGAACGCGGCAAACGCCCGATGGGCGACTGGTCCACACTGACCACCTTGTCCACGAATTCCAAACCTTCAACTTTGTCGTAAGGCAAAGGGTCACGCAATGAACGGTAGAAATGTTGCGAAAGGATGGGCTGCAAAGTATCGTTAATCAACGTGGACTTTCCGCTTCCGGACACTCCCGTAATGCAAACCAACTTACCCAAAGGAAACTCTACATCCACACCTTTCAGGTTGTTTCCCCGTGCGCCTCTCAACCACAAAGAGTGTCCGTTGCCTTTCCTACGTTGCCCAGGAATTTGAATGGAACAGGTATGGTTCAGATAACGTGAAGTCAACGTATCTCGCTTCAACATCTCTTCCGGCGTGCCTTGGAAGACCACCTCGCCACCCAACCTGCCGGCTTTCGGTCCCATATCAATGATATAATCTGCACTCTCCATCATTTCTTCGTCATGTTCCACCACAACCACCGTGTTTCCCGTGTCACGCAAAGCCTTCAGCGAGTTTATCAAGCGGCGGTTGTCCCGTTGGTGCAGACCGATACTGGGTTCGTCCAAGATATACAAGACATTGACCAGTTGAGAGCCAATCTGCGTAGCCAGACGGATACGTTGGCTCTCGCCGCCCGACAATGACACCGACGAACGGTTCAAGGACAGATAATCCAAGCCTACATCCATAAGGAACTTCAGGCGCGAACGGATTTCTTTCAAAATTTCCGGGGCTATCTTTCTCTGCCGGTCGGTCAGCCTTTCCTCCACGTGCAACATCCAATCATACAATTCACCGATATCCATCGCCGACAACTCCGCAATGTTCTTGTCTGCCATACGGAAATGCAAAGCTTCCTTGTTCAAACGGCGTCCTCCACATTCCGGACAAGTCACCGTCTTGGAGAACTGTTCTGCCCATTTCTGTGCTGAAGCTGAAGTCTCGTTCTCTTGCATCATTTGAATGTATTTCACCAATCCCTCGTAGGTCACATAATAATCCGATGAGGTGTGCACCAGTTGAGACTTGATGCGTACGCGGTCCATGCTGCCGTTCAATATTTCGTTCAACGCTTCCTCCGGCAAATCCTTGACCGGTGTCTTCACATCAGCGTCGTATTTTTCCAATAAAGCATCTATCTGCCAGAATATCATGCTGTTTTTATACTTCCCCAAAGGTTGGATTGCCCCCTCGTACACCGAAAGGTTACGATCCGGAATGACTTTATCCATGTCTATCAGGCTGACATAGCCCAATCCTTTACACCGTGGGCAAGCCCCTTGCGGAGAGTTGAAAGAAAAGTTATGAGGAGCCGGGTCACGGTAGGACAAACCCGTTTCGGGGCACATCAAACGTTTACTGTAATGACGTACGGTCTCTGTTTCGGCATCGTAAACCATAAGTTGCCCTTCTCCCTGCTGCATGGCCGTGGCCACACTGGCGTGCAACCGTTTGTCATCCTTCTGCTGTACGCAAAGCTTATCCACAACGATTTCTATGCTGTGGTTCTTATAACGGTCAAGTTTCATCCCATGGGCTATCTCGCGAATCTCACCGTCCACGCACACATACAAGTACCCCTTGCGGCGTATCGTCTCGAACAGTTCTTTGTAATGTCCCTTACGGTTACGCACCATGGGAGCCAACAAATAAATGCGCCGTCCCTCGTAATCCCTGATAATCAAGTCTATCACCTGCTCTTCGGTATAACGCACCATCTTCTTGCCCGACAAATAGGAATAAGCCTCTCCCGCACGGGCATACAGCAAACGCAGGAAATCATAGATTTCGGTAGTGGTCCCTACGGTAGAACGGGGATTTTTATTGGTTGTCTTCTGTTCGATGGAAATCACAGGACTTAACCCTGTAATCTTGTCCACATCCGGACGCTCCAAGTTACCCAAAAAGTTACGTGCGTATGCCGAAAATGTTTCTATGTAGCGACGCTGCCCTTCGGCGAATATCGTATCGAAAGCCAATGAAGACTTCCCGCTCCCGCTCAACCCGGTAATCACCGTCAGACTGTTGCGCGGCAGCTCCACATCCACATTCTTCAGATTATGCACTCGCGCACCGAACACTTCTATTTTTTCTGCTTCGTTATCCATCATCCTATTAATCATTTCCATTGGTGCCCGTCCCCGAATAACCGGTCAACACATTCACATCTTTTCTTATCTTATATTCCTTTCCGTCGGCTCCACGTGCATTGACTACCACGAAATACACACCGTCTTTGACGGTCTTGCCATGAAACTTCCCATCCCATCCGCCATCCAAAGTATCCCAAGCGTACAATTTTTGTCCCCACCGGTTGAAAATGACCGCTTTGAAGCTGACGATGGACTGATAGCCTTCCTTTACCTTATATATATCATTGTAACCGTCCCCGTTGGGAGAGAAAGCGTTCGGCATTTCCAAAACGGACTCGCTGATGGAGACCACAAACGGTTCTGCCGCTCCCTCTTCGGGGAACACGATAGTGTCGTTGCCATGCACGAAAGTGGCATAAAATTGCACGTAAAACGTACCGCTTTCGGTGAAAGTGTACTCCAGATTCTCATCGAAACGATCTATTATCGGGGCATTCTCCTGCCCTTCGCGATACACACGCCACTCATACCGTACCATATAATCCCCTAAATCTTCCACATTGGAAGTAAAATGCCCCGCTAACGGAGCCGACTGGGGTTCGGACGCATCTTCCAACTCTTCACCCGTAGCGGTCGTATAACGCGCAGCCGGATTGGCCGTAGGATAAACCGTTTGTGCCGAAAGCGAAAAAGGAACAGCACAGAATAAACCTAAAAACAAATACTTCAAAATAGTTTTCATGCCTGAATATTTGTGCAAAAATAATGTTTCCCGTTGACATAACCACTTTTTTTATGTAATTTTGTCCGCAATATCAGAAAAAAAGAAATGGCACACTGGAAAAGATTTATATATGTCGTAATCGCCCTGTTTTCCTTACAACTGACGGCTCGTGCGCAGGAAACAGAAACATTTGTACATACCATCAAACAAGGAGAAACGGTATATTCCATAGCCCGCACTTATCAGGTATCTCCCGAATCTATCCTCAAGCTGAACCCGACAGCCTCGACAGGCATCAAAGCCGGAGGAACACTGACAATCCCGCAACAGCAAAACGGCACGCAAGAAAAACGTTTCCATACGATTCAAGCCGGAGAAACACTTTACAAACTGACTAAAACTTACCAAGTAAGTGCCGACGATATTTGCAAAGCCAATCCGGGACTTACGGCCGAAAACTTCAAGGCGGGAATGGTCATCCGTATCCCGGCTTCCACCATGCCCGTGAATATAGCCCCGGCAAAGGAAACCGCCCAACCACAAGGAGTAGCACAATCCGGATGCCGGGAAATGCACAAGGTAAAACGCAAGGAAACTTTGTACAGCATCGCCCGGAATTTCAATCTGACGGAAGCCGAACTGAAAGCGGCAAATCCGGAAATGAACGAGCCTGGTTATAAACTCCGCAAAGGAGACTTCGTCTGTATCCCTTTTCCTAAACCGGAAAAGCCGAAAGAAGTTATCCCAACCAATGAAGAATTGATGGGGAAGAAAACAGTGTCTGCCCCACAGAAAAAAATCAGTTTAGGGGTGATATTGCCTTTCAAAGGAGGCACGCCGGAAAACGAAAAGATGATTGAATTCTACAGGGGGGTATTGATGGCGGTAGAAAACATGAAGAGATCCGGAACGTCAGTAGATATCTTCGCCTACGATTCAGGTAAAAGCCCGGGTGACATCCAAGCCATCGTAAACAACCACCCTCTCAACCATCTTGACTTTATCATCGGTCCCTTGTACCCGGAACAGATTGCACCTCTCAGCAAATTCTGCCAACACCATCACATCAAGTTGGTAGTACCTTTTTCTTCCCTTGGCGACAATGTATATGAAAATCCATATTATTACGCCATCAACCCTCCCAAATCATACCAGTTTGCGGAAGCTGCGCGGCTGACCACGGAACTCTTCGGAAAAGAGAACGTCATTTTCTTGGAAGGCACTGAAAACGACAAAGACGCAGCTGCATTCGTCGATGCAACACGGAAACGGTTACAACAAAACGGCAGCAAGGCAAACCACCTGAGACTTAACGACGATGAAATAAAGTGGATGGAGGCAATGACCCAATACAAAGACAATGTCATCATTCCCAACTCATCCAGTATCAAACTGTTAAACCAACTGTTTCCCAAGCTGAAAGAGTTCACTAAAAAGAACCCCGAATACAGAATCAAACTGGTAGGGTATCCAGAATGGCAGACGTACGCCAACAATCATTTGGAGAACTTCTACCAATTCAACACATACGCCTATTCTTCCTTTTTCAGGAATCCGCTGAACGGCAACGCCGACGAATTTGAGAATGCCTACCAAAAGGCATTCCACACGCCGACCCTCGTGTCGTGGCCACGTTTCGGTATGTTGGGTTTCGACACGGCGATTTATTTCCTGAAAGGCATATCTACGTATGGAGAAGCTTTCGACCAACATCTTTCGCAAATCGTCACGACTACTTATCAACATCGTTTCGACTTCCAACGCATCAGTAATTGGAGCGGCTTTATTAACCGTGAAATCGAATTTATCCACTACAGTCCATCCCACAGCATTGAACTAATCCGACTGAAAAAATGAGAAAAGCATTCCTCATCGCGATAGCGACCTGCTGCATCGGGACTTCTAAAGTGTACGGTCAAATCGGTGAACCGCGTAACGACCTGGCCGTCGGTTTCAATGCAGGATACACGCTGAACCAAGTCATGTTCAACCCTACCATCCAACAAAAATTCAAAGGGGCACCGACTTTTGGTTTCACGGCCAGATATACCTGCGAAAAGTATTTCAAAAGTTTGTGTTCCATCCAACTGGAGGTTAATTATACCAATTTGGGATGGGAAGAATTGATAGAAACGTCCAACGATACCTACAAGCGGGATATCAGCTACATACAAATTCCATTGTTAGCCCGCATGGGTTGGGGATACGAAAAAAAAGGTGCTTTGTTTTATGTCGTAGCCGGTCCACAAGTCGGCTTTTATTTAGGCGACAAGGGACACAAAGGCGGGCTTTTCAACGACTCGACTCTGAACCTCCGTCCGGGACAAGTGAACCAACAATACGACATGCCGGTAAAAAACAAATTTGAATATGGCATCACAGCCGGTGCTGGTCTTGAGGTCAATACTAAAATCGGACATTTCCTTTTGGAAGGCCGTTACTACTACGGATTGAGCGATATATTCGGCAATGGCAAGAAAGACGTGTTCGGCCGGTCGGCCAATGGCACTATCGTGGTAAAAGCCAGTTACCTATTCGATATTGTACGTACGCGACGGTCTTCAGACAAAAAGTAAAAAAAAAGAAAGTGCGTTAAAATGAAGCCATCCATTCCAACGCACTTTCTTTTTATTTTATCCCTCTTTTCCCTATCTCAAACGGTCAAGCGAACGGACAATCAATTCGTCCTTCATAATGTTCCGGAAAGCCAGATAGTCTAATATCAATCCTACCGCCGGAAAGGCCGCAGTCCAAGAAAGGGTGAAATCAGCATCATAACGGGATTTAAACACGTAAACGAAAACCCCGAACACGATATAGTAGCCCACCAAGATAAGGCTGCTGAACACGGACAAGCGCACCTGAAACATACGGCGCTTAAACAAAAATATGGCTGCAAACGAAGTGAACGCTGCCAAAACCAACAGTACAAACATGGCCCACGGAGCAAATACTCGCGCCCCGTCGGCCATCGTAAGCCATAAATTATAGAAATCTGCTATCCCGATACCGCCTTGGTGAAAATGTCCTACGGGCATGCACAAGCATACCACCGCACATACCGCAACCAAGAAAAGATAGACAGACTGGATTCTTTGAATCATACCGTTCGACAATATTATAAAAATAAATATCCGCTTATTCTATCGTATCTTTCTCCTTCAACGGATTACGGAAATATATTTTCCCTTCTACAAATTCTTGCGTGGCAATCAACGACGGCTTCGGCAATTTCTCATAAAAACGGGAAATCTCAATCTGTTCGCGGTTCTCGAAAACTTCATCCAAATTGTCACTTACAGAGGCGAACTCCTGCAATTTCTTGGACAACTCATTCTTAATGTCCAAAGAAATCTGATTCGCACGCTTGCCAATGATAGCTACGCTTTCATAGATATTACCGGTTTCGTCACACAGATCCATAATGTCACGGGTCACTGTGTTTGTAGGCGCATTTGTTTTTTTATAATCCATAATTATATAATTGATTTACTTGTTTCTTTTACCCTTAAGATTTCTTATTCACATATTTCTCCGACTGCGCAAAAATCCGCTGCGCATCTTTTAAGTATTTAGATTCGGGATATTCGTTCATGAAGCCGTAATATTCGTCTATGGTATCACGATAACGGTCCAACCGCTTCTCTTCCACGCTTTGCAAAGCCAACTGATACTTGGCACGCAATATCATAATGGAAAACTCCTCGCGACGTTCCGGACTGGCATACGGATAATCCAGTAAGGCGTTACGAGCCGTCACAATACACGCCTCGTAGTTACTGCCTCCATACGAACAGTTATACATATATGAACCTAAATCGTAATATAGCTTAGCGGCCTGAAATTCTTTCTCCACCATCTTGTCTTGCAAAGCAAAAATCATCTCCTGTGTCCGATCTTTCAGACTCGTATAGGGATAGTAATCTAAAAAATCCTGAAACTCTTTCACCGCAGCCATCGTACTACTCTGGTCCAAACGCGTGTCCGGCACGCTTTCATAAAGGGCACGCCCCGCATAAAAACGGGCATACTCTACATAAACTCCCTTAGGATAAGACTGATAGTATTTCTTAAAATAGGAATGCGCCACATCGAAATTACCGTCACAGAACTCCGACATCGCCAACATATAAAGGCATTCTTCCCCACGCGAAGTCCCTTTCATCAAAGTGACAAGCTCCCCCAACAATACGGACGAACGGGAATATTGCCCCTTGACAAAGTATTCCTTTGCAGCCTCGTACTTATAATCATAATCTGCAGTCTTCATCACGTTGTTATACTGGTTACACGAAGCCAACAACAACATCGCTCCCGACAGCCATAAAAAAATCCGTTTCATATTGTACAATTGAACTGCAAAATTATGGAAAAGCATCGAATTTTGCAAAGAAAGGAAGTTTTTAAATGCAAAAAAAGCACATGAAACGGCTTTTTAGAGATAAAATACCTATTTTTGTAGCTTGAAGAAACTTAAAATATCCAAGCCATAATATGCCTAAATTCGAGCTGACCGCCGATTATTCTCCTACCGGAGACCAACCGGAAGCCATTGCCCAACTCACGGAAGGAGTCTTGCAGGGCGTGCCGGCCCAAACGCTGTTGGGCGTGACCGGGTCGGGTAAAACCTTCACGATAGCCAACGTGATCCAGAACATCAACAAGCCTACGCTGATTCTCAGCCACAATAAAACACTTGCCGCACAATTATACGGTGAATTCAAAAGCTTTTTCCCGCACAATGCCGTGGAGTATTATGTGTCGTATTATGACTACTACCAACCGGAGGCTTACATCCCGTCTACCGACACTTATATAGAAAAGGATTTGGCCATCAACGACGAGATAGACAAGTTGCGGTTGGCGGCAACTTCCGCCCTCCTGTCCGGACGGAAAGACGTAGTGGTCGTCTCATCCGTCAGTTGTATCTACGGCATGGGGAACCCGGCGGCTTTTTATGACAATGTGATAGAACTAAAACGAGGCAAATTGTTAGACCGCAACGTATTCCTCCGACGTTTGGTCGACAGCCTGTACACCCGGAACGACTTGAATCTGGAACGTGGGTGCTTCCGGGTCAAAGGTGATACAGTAGACATTTACTTGGCTTATTCCGACAATCTCTTGCGCGTGACATTCTGGGACGATGAAATCGATGCCATAGAAGAGGTAGACCCCGTAAGCTGCCTCCGCTTGGGGAGTTTCGACGAATACCGCATCTATCCGGCCAACTTGTTCATGACCACAAAAGAAAGTACGGCGAAAGCCATACACCAGATAGAAGACGACTTGCACAAACAAGTAAGTTACTTCGAAGAGACAGGAAAGCCGTATGAAGCCAAACGATTATACGAACGAGTCACGTATGATATGGAAATGATACGCGAATTGGGGCATTGCAGCGGCATCGAGAACTATTCGCGCTATTTCGACGGGCGTGAGGCCGGTACACGCCCCTATTGCCTGTTGGACTTCTTCCCCGAGGATTTCCTGATTGTTATCGACGAGAGCCACGTGTCCGTACCGCAAATCAATGCCATGTACGGCGGAGACCGCGCCCGCAAAAAGAACTTGGTTGAATACGGTTTCCGGCTTCCGGCTGCCATGGACAACCGCCCTTTGAAATTCGAAGAGTTCCAACAACTGGCCAAACAGGTCATTTATGTATCTGCCACTCCGGCCGACTATGAACTGCAACAGAGCGAAGGTATCGTAGTGGAGCAGGTTATCCGCCCTACCGGACTACTCGACCCCGTCATCGAGGTGCGCCCAAGCCTGAACCAAGTGGACGACCTGATGGAAGAAATACAGCAACGCATCGAGAAAGACGAGAGAATCTTGGTCACCACGCTGACCAAACGAATGGCGGAAGAACTCACCGATTACTTCATGAAGCACGACATACGCACCAATTTTATCCATAGCGACGTAGACACGCTTGAACGTGTGCAAATTATGGATGACCTCCGTGCCGGACGCTTCGATGTGCTAGTCGGTGTGAATTTACTCCGTGAAGGGTTGGATCTTCCGGAAGTTTCCTTAGTAGCTATCCTGGATGCAGACAAAGAGGGCTTCTTGCGTTCGCATCGCTCGCTCACACAAACCGTAGGACGGGCAGCCCGTAACGTACATGGCAAGGCCATCATGTATGCCGACCGAATCACGGACAGCATGCGGAAAACCATCGACGAAACCAACCGACGGCGCGAAAAGCAGCTTAAATACAATGAAGAACATGGCATCACTCCGCAACAAATCAAGAAAGGCCGGAAAATGACCGACCTTATCAGTGCCAATGCGGAAGCTCACGCGGAACCCCGTGCTTATATCGAACCGGAAGAAAAAATGGCAGTGGCCGACCCTATCATGGAATATATGACGCGCGACCAATTGGAAAAGAGCATAGAACGCAGCCGAAAACTCATGCAGGAAGCGGCGAAGAAGTTAGACTTCATCGAAGCCGCCCAATATCGGGACGAAATGCTGCGTATGGAAGAGATGCTGAAAGGAAAATAAAGCACCCGGAAAAAAGGAAAGGAGGAAGGGCTTTTGGGTTATGCCTTCCTCCTTTTCCTATTTTATATAAACTTCCTCAACATACGGAAACGTCTGTTCAGCCCCAAAAGTCTAAAACTCCCACTTACATGCAATCGTAGGTATGGCATAAAAACGGTTGTTTTGTCCGGTTTCCGTATACACGAAATTATTACTGATTTCAACCTCCGTACCAATACTCAACTTGAAATCGTCACTTACCCTTCTCAACGCAGCCAGATTAAACCAAAATTGCGGTTCCGACATCAGGATGAGATTCCCGTTCACGGTATTATTGTACCACAAATCGACAAAACCGCTGAACGTACACAAGCCTCCGGCAAAACGGTTTCGCCAAACGCCTGTCAACTGCCAGCTATGACAATAAGGGCCGTTCTTAGCCAAGTATTTGTACATGGCCTGTACGGAAAATCCCTTGGCAAAGTCTTTGCTATTCCAGTTGTAAGCCGCGCCGGCCAGATAGGCATCACCGAAAGCATAACCATCTCCCTTTCCGGTTCCATAACTCAAACCACCGTTGTACTCCACATGGAATGCCACCGGCATTTTCTTAGTTTGGATTTCCCGGGAAAACTCGCCATAGGCTCCACGCAAAACATTGTCACCGAAATCGGCATCCATAAAGAAATAGGTACTTCCCCACTTGTCGGCAGAGAAATTCTCAACGGTTGCTGTCAGATGCTGGCGCGAAGAAATCTCGTTGCCATACATCCCATGACCCAGGTCGTAATGTAACTGGACGTTGAGTTGGGCGAGGCTTTTTGTACCCCACAGGCACAATGCCCCGACGTAAATAAACTTTTTTTTCATTACTTTTGATTTTAAAAAAACGCCGGCAAAGTTATATAAAATACTCCAAAAACGAATGTCCCCCTAAAAGAAAGTAGAAGACCGTCCTTTCTACAGTTCTGTATACAAAAAAGACAATCCTCATAACCCTATAAGAATTAGATTCTTAAAAAACATCACAGCATACATGCAAAAAAAACATCGAAAAAAAATTCCTCAAATGTTTGCCGGATAAAAAAAAGTGCGTACCTTTGCAACCGCAAACGAGAAACAACACAGGCAAAACTTAAAAACCTGAATGTTTTTCAATGCGAGAGAGGGGCGTTTAGCTCAGTTGGTTCAGAGCATCTGCCTTACAAGCAGAGGGTCGGCGGTTCGAATCCGTCAACGCCCACCACCTCTTACGGCTCCGTAGCTCAACTGAATAGAGCATCTGACTACGGATCAGAAGGTTACAGGTTTGAATCCTGTCGGAGTCACCAAGAGCGGGTGGATACCAGAGTGGCCAAATGGGGCAGACTGTAAATCTGCTGGCTTATGCCTTCGGTGGTTCGAATCCATCTCCACCCACAACCATAAAGTTGCGGAAATAGCTCAGTTGGTAGAGCACGACCTTGCCAAGGTCGGGGTCGCGAGTTCGAGTCTCGTTTTCCGCTCTTAAAGGTGCGTTAGTTCAGTTGGTTAGAATACATGCCTGTCACGCATGGGGTCACGGGTTCGAGTCCCGTACGCACCGCTGATAATCTCCGGCTATCGAAAATAGTCGGAGATTTCTTATACGTTCAGATTGAATAATCCCTTGCGTCTTCATTAGCGATAGTTTTTCCTGAAACTGTTTATTTTATTTAAAAAAAAGTATGAATAAGTTTTCCTTACCGAAATTATTTGTACTTTTATCCCATCTTATTAAAAAGACAAATGCGATACTTTATATATACAACCCAACAAATTGCACATAGAAACCGGCAATACTGTTATTATATGCAGGGATATATATGAAAAGATAAGATTTGTGCATTTACCACTACTATCTTTGGCAAATGCGCCTACTTACTGTTTCGCTCAAAATAACCCAACAGCAACATATAAGAAAAACATAAATGAATAAAAAAGTAAAATGGGGGCTTGTAGCCTTTATTGCCTGCGGCTTAGCCGTCTGGGGCATCTATTCGCAATTACCCAAAATGAATCCTGAATTAGCCCAAGCCGACAAAACAGACAAAGGAGGCAAGACTAAAAAAAGTATCTTAAATGTCAATGCCATAAAAATCCGTACAGGCAAACTCACTGATGAATTCACAGTCAGCGGCAATCTATTACCAGACGAAGAAGTAGACCTTTCATTCGAGACATCCGGACAAGTCGTTGAGATTGGATTTAAAGAAGGCAGCCATGTGAAAAAAGGACAGTTATTAGCCAAAGTCAACGACAGGCAATTACAAGCCGAATTAAAACGCTTGCAAGCCCAACTCAAACTGGCCAATGACAGAGTATACCGCCAACGTACCCTATTGCAGCACGATGCAGTAAGCCAGGAAGCATACGAACAAGTACGTACGGAACTCGAAACCTTAAAAGCAGAAATCGACATCGTAAAAGCCCAAATAGAATTGACGGAATTACGGGCACCTTTCGACGGAGTGATCGGTTTACGCCAAATCAGTGTGGGAGCATACGCTTCTCCTACCACCATCGTGAGCAAACTCACCCGTATCATCCCACTGAAAGTAGAGTTTTCCGTCCCGGAACGTTACGTTAATGAAGTCAATCCGGGTACGGCTCTGACATTCACCATAGACGGTTCCTTACAAAACTTCCCGGCAAAAGTGTATGCCAAGGAGTCTGCCATTGATGAAAACACGCACACGCTGAAAGTCCGTGCCCTATATGAAAATCCCAACGGACGCCTTACACCGGGACGCTACGCCAGCATCAATCTCAAGAAACAGGAAATTCAAGACGCCATTGCCATCCCGGCCGAAGCTATCGTACCGGAAATGGGTAAAGACAAAGTATTCTTATATAAATCAGGCAAAGCACAACCGGTTGAAGTGACCGTAGGTTTACGCACAGAAGACCGCGTGCAGGTATTAAAAGGATTGCAGGTGGGAGACACGTTAATCACATCCGGTACGTTGCAGTTACGCACCGACTTACCCATTGTACTCGACCGTGTAGATTAAGAGAAGGAGGACGTATATGAACATATCAGAGTTAAGTATCCGCCGCCCCGTATTGGCTACCGTGATGACCGTAATCATCCTGTTATTCGGAATGATTGGTTATTTTTACATCGGTGTACGTGAATATCCTTCGGTGGACAACCCGATCATATCGGTGTCCTGCTCGTACGCAGGGGCGAATGCCGATGTCATTGAGAACCAAATTACAGAGCCGTTGGAACAGAATATCAACGGCATTCCAGGCATCCGCTCTCTGACGAGTGTCAGCCAACAAGGGCAAAGCCGCATCACGGTAGAATTTGAACTTTCGGTCGACCTGGAAACTGCGGCCAACGATGTCCGCGACAAAGTCTCCCGCGCCCAACGCTACTTGCCACGGGACTGCGATCCTCCTACCGTATCTAAGGCCGACGCCGATGCCTCTCCTATCCTTATGGTTGCCCTGCAAAGCGAAAAACGTTCCTTGCTCGAATTGAGCGAAATTGCCGACTTGACCGTCAAGGAACAGTTACAAACGATTTCCGACGTAAGTAGTGTTTCCATTTGGGGAGAGAAAAAATATTCCATGCGTTTGTGGCTTGACCCCATCAAAATGGCCGGTTACGGTATCACGCCTATGGACGTGAAAAATGCAGTGGACAATGAAAATGTCGAATTGCCGTCGGGCAGCATAGAAGGAAATACCATAGAACTGAACATCCGTACCATGGGGTTAATGAACACGGCCAAGATGTTCGATGATTTGATTGTGAAACACGAGGGAAACCAAATTATCCGTTTCAGCGACATCGGCCGGGCAGAACTTGGAGCTGCCGACATCAAAAGTTATATGAAAATGAATGGCGTGCCAATGGTCGGCGTAGTCGTCGTGCCTCAACCGGGTGCCAACCACATCAACATCGCCGACGCCGTGTATGAACGCATGGAGCAAATGAAAAAGGACCTGCCGGACGATGTGCATTACAGCTACGGATTTGACAATACCAAATTCATTCGCGCCTCCATCAATGAGGTAAAACAGACTGTGTATGAAGCTTTCGTCCTGGTAATTATCATCATTTTCCTGTTTTTGCGCGACTGGCGCGTCACATTGGTACCATGTATTGTGATTCCGGTCTCTCTTGTCGGTTCGTTTTTCATCATGTATTTGTTTGGCTTCTCCATCAACGTACTGACCATGTTGGCCGTCGTACTGGCTGTCGGTCTTGTGGTGGACGATGCCATTGTGATGACTGAAAACATCTATATCCGCATAGAGCAGGGCATGAATCCTAAGAAGGCCGGAATAGAAGGTGCCAAAGAAATCTTTTTTGCCGTCATCTCCACGACGGTCACGCTGGTAGCCGTGTTCTTCCCCATCGTATTTATGGAGGGAACAACCGGACGGCTTTTCCGGGAGTTCAGTATGGTCATATCAGGAGCGGTAGTCATATCATCGTTCGCGGCACTGACATTCACCCCCATGCTGGCTACCAAGCTCCTTAAACAACAGAAAAAGAAAAATGCCTTTTACCGTATTACGGAACCCTTCTTCGTCGGAATGAACAATATGTACAGCCGCTCCTTGCAAGTTGTCCTGCGCCATCGTATATGGACACTTCCCGTCATTGTCCTCATGTTGGGAGCTATCGTATATCTGTGGGAAGCCATACCTTCGGAAATGGCTCCATTGGAAGACCGCTCCATGATTACCATCAACACACGTGGAGCAGAAGGCGTGACGTATGAATACATCCGGGATTATACGGAAGACATCAACAGCATCGTAGACTCCGTAATCCCCGACGCAGATGCTGTGACCGCCCGTGTATCCAGCGGAAGCGGAAATGTACAAATCCGCCTGAAAGACATGGGAGACCGGGATTACACTCAGATGGAGGCTGCCGAAAAATTGTCGCAAGCCGTCAAAAAGAAAACCAAAGCACGTGCCTTCGTGCAACAACAATCCTCATTCGGCGGGCGTCGTTCAAGCATGCCTATACAATATGTTTTGCAAGCGACCAACATCGAGAAGTTGGAAAAAGTCCTTCCGGTATTTATGGAAAAAGTCTACGAGAACCCTGTTTTCCAAATGGCAGATGTCGACCTGAAATTCAGTAAACCGGAAATTCGCATCCACATCAACCGCGACAAAGCCAACATCATGGGAGTCAACACCCGTGATTTGTCTGAAACCCTGCAATACGGACTGAGCGGACAGCGCATGGGATATTTCTATATGAATGGAAAGCAATACGAAATTCTGGGCGAGATAAACCGGCAGCAACGTAACAAACCGGCCGATTTACGAGCCATTTATTTGAGAAGCAGCGACGGAAAGATGATTCAAATGGATAATCTTATCGAATTGGAAAGCAGCATTGCCCCTCCGAAACTTTACCGTTACAACCGTTTCGTTTCCGCTACGATTTCAGCTGGCTTGGCCGACGGAAAAACTATCGGACAAGGATTGGACGAAATGGACAAGATTGCCAAAGAGGTATTGGACGACACGTTCCGCACCTCATTGTCCGGTGACTCGAAGGAATTCCGCGAAAGTTCCTCTAGCCTGATGTTCGCTTTTATTTTAGCGTTAGTACTCATTTATTTGATTCTGGCAGCACAGTTCGAAAGCTTCAAAGACCCCTTCATCATCATGCTTACCGTACCGCTTGCGATTGCCGGAGCACTGATATTCATGTACTTCAACGATATCACCATGAATGTATTCAGCCAAATCGGTATCATCATGTTAATCGGACTGGTGGCTAAAAACGGTATCCTGATTGTAGAGTTCGCGAATTTAAAACAAGAAAACGGTGAAGACAAGGTAACGGCTGTACACGATGCTGCCCTGCAACGCTTGCGACCAATCTTAATGACCAGCGCTTCTACCGTTTTAGGATTGATCCCCCTGGCCTTTGCCACAGGAGAAGGCTGCAACCAACGTATTGCCATGGGTATTGCCGTAGTAGGCGGTATGGTGGTATCCACTTTCCTTACCATGTATATCGTTCCGGCTGTGTATAGTTACATATCAACCAATCGAATCAATAAAAAGGAGAAAAATGAAAAATAAGATACTGTGGCCTGTTTTATTTTTGTGCACATTGCCTATACAGGCCCAACAAGACATGATGGAAGCGGAAGGTTCAGTCACTTTGCAAGAATGTTTATCACGCGGACTGGAGAGCAACTTCTCCATCCGAATGGTAAAAAACCAACAAGAGACGGCTGCAAACAACGCCACGCGGGCCAATGCGGGAATGTTGCCCACTGTAGACCTCAGTGCATCCTACAGTGGTGATTTGGGGTCAACCCGTACTACTCCCCGCTCCACAAACGTTACCACCACCGAGCGCAGAGCGTATGACGGGACTGTAGATGCCGGCATCGACCTGAACTGGACTGTTTTCGACGGTTTCAGCGTGTGGACCAATTACAAGCAACTGCAGCTCCTGAAAGAACAGGGGGAACTGCAAACCCGCATTACGATAGAAGACTATGTGGCATCGCTTACGGCCGAATATTACAATTACATACAAGAAAAAATCCGTTTGAAGAACTTCCGCCATGCCATGTCTTTATCGCAGGAACGCATGCGTATCGTGGAAGTCAGGTACCACATCGGTAATTTCTCGCGTCTGGATTATTTGCAAGCCAAGGTCGACTTCAACGCAGACAGTGCCCAATACATGAAACAACGGGAAGTACTGAACTCATCCCGGATAAAATTGAACGAACTGATGGCCAACCATGACGTAACGGCACTTATCGGCATACGAGATACGGCGATAGATGTCAATCCGGATTTGCAATACGATGAATTATGGCAAGCCACATTGGCCACCAACGCCTCCTTGCTAATGGCGGACAATAATACGGAAGTCGTACGAGCCGACTATAAGAAAATCATGTCCCGCGACTATCCTTACGTACGTCTGAATGCAGGATATGGATACACTTTAAACCGCTACGAGCTTTCCTCCACAAAGAAGCGGGACAACTGGGGACTGAACGCCGGCATCACCATCGGTTTCAACTTATTCGACGGCAAACGGAAAATGCAAAAAAGAAATGCACAACTGGCCATTGAATACGCCGAACTGGAACGGGAAGATCTGAAACTGTCTTTGAAATCGGATTTGAGCGACTTGTGGCAAGCCTATCGCAACAACTGGCAGGTGATGCTGATGGAACGCCAAAACCTTGTGGCCGCCCAGGAAAATTACGAATATGCCAATCTGCGTTACATGAAAGGAGACCTCTCCGGATTTGAAATGCGAGAAGCCCAACAAAGCCTTTTGGATGCGGAAGAACGACTTCTGGTTTCGGAATACGATACCAAAATGTGCGAAATCTCTTTGCTCCAACTCAGCGGAAAGGTTCTGACTTATTTAAATGAATAAAGACAGCAAAAACGAAAAGAGGAAAGCGTAAAACCAGAGTCTGCGGGGGAAAAACGACAGAAAAGACAAACGAAGCAGAGAAAAAAACGCCAAAAAGTTTGGTTCATCCATTCGTTTTATCTACCTTTGCACTCGCAATCAGGAAATCGCCTGATTCCTCTTTTAAAGGTGCGTTAGTTCAGTTGGTTAGAATACATGCCTGTCACGCATGGGGTCACGGGTTCGAGTCCCGTACGCACCGCTTAAAACTCTGAAGTACAGTTACTTCAGAGTTTTTTGTATCCTCTTGGCGAATAAATCCTCCCGAAAGGCTGTAATGACAGGCGTTTTTCGTATTTTTGCATATCAAATAAAAATCAGTCATGATCAGATATGCAAAGCTTAGCGACGCTAAAGCCATCGCAGACATCTATAATGAATATATCCTACATAGCGTAGCTACCTTTGAGACTGAAGCCGTTTCTGAAGACGAGATGTACCGACGTATTGCCGACATCTCTTCCCGGTTTCCTTATTTGGTGTTCGAAGAGGGCGGACAGGTCATCGGATATGCCTATGCCCATTTGTGGCAGGAAAGGGCTGCTTATTGCCATACGTGGGAAACAACCGTCTACGTCTCTTCTTCGTCTGCCCGCCAGGGCATAGGACGACAACTGATGTCACGGCTGATTGAGGAATGCCGGAAATCAGGCTGTTATGTACTTATTGCCTGTATCACCCACGGAAATGAAGCTAGCTATGCCCTGCACCGCAAACTCGGATTTGAACAAGTAGCCTTTTTTGAAAAAGTAGGTACCAAATTCGGAAAACGTTTGGATGTCACAGACTGGGAGTTGATATTACGCCCGTGAACCCGTTACCCAATAATTCAATATTATATTCCATATCCATTCATCTTATTAATATGAGCCAAACGACTTACGACTTTCAATCCAAAGAAAACAACGGACATGCACCGCTCAACAATATCATCAACGCCAAACTCATTGCCTACGTAATCGGCATCCTGCTTTGGGTAGAGGGCGGCATGCTCCTCATTTGTATGGGCGTCTCCTTACTATACCACGAAGACAGCTATAAATATTTTTTATACGCTGCGGGCATCAACTTGATTACCGGAGGAGGACTGACGGCTTATGGTAAAGGTGCCAAAACCTGGATGACACGCCGGGACGGCTATTGTATCGTAACCCTCACTTGGTTGATGTTTACCATTTTAGGTATGCTTCCGTTCCTGATGAGCGGTGAAATCCCGTCCGTATCAGGTGCATTCTTCGAAACCATGTCTGGTTTTACAACCACCGGCTTCACAGTGCTCGACCATATCGACTCCATGCCCAAAGGCATGCTTTTCTGGCGCGCCCTGACTCAATGGGTGGGCGGTTTGGGCATCGTATGCTTCACCATAGCCTTACTGCCCATATTCGGCGGAGGTAATCTACAGCTTTTCAGCGCAGAAGCTACGGGCGTGACGCACGACAAACTGCACCCGAAAATCAGCATGACCACCAAACTCATCTGGACCGTGTACATCATCCTGACCGGCTTATGTATCGGTTTACTTTGTCTCGGAGGCATGAACCTGTTCGACGGGGTGTGCCATTCGTTCAGCATTATGGGAACCGGAGGCTACTCCACCAAACAAGACAGCATAGCCTATTGGGACTCTCCTTTCATTGAATACGTCACCTCAGCCTTTATGGTCATCGCCAGTTTGAATTTCTCCCTGTTGGTTTTATGCCTGCAAGGCAAATTCAGCAAATTCTTCAAAGATGGTGAAACACGATGGTTCCTGGGGTCCGTATGTGTCATCACACTCCTCATCACGGCTAGCCTGTTCTTCCAACGACAATATCCACTCGAAGAAGCTTTCCGCAAGGCACTCTTCCAAGTCTCTACCATCCATACCTCTTGCGGCCTCGTGACCGACGACTATACTTTATGGCCCCAATTCACCTGGGTGCTCCTGATTTTTGCCATACTGGCCGGAGGATGTACAGGTTCCACAGCCGGCGGTATCAAGAACATGCGTATCATGATTCTGTTTCACGCCATCAAGAACCAATTCAAAAGGCTTATTCACCCCAATGCCATTCTGCCGGTGCGAATCAACAAACACGTTGTCCCTCTCCCCTTATTGAATACCGTCACGACTTTCACGCTTTTTTATTTGTTATGTGGCTTTGCAGGGTGTTTCCTGCTCACGTTTTTCGGAATAGACTTCCTGGAAGCCCTGACCTCTTCCCTCTCTGCCATGGGCAATACCGGTTTGGGCTTCGGCTACTACGGTCCGGCATACACCATGAGCAGCATGCCCGACGTGTGTCAATGGGTCATGTCTTTCCTTATGCTTATCGGTCGTCTGGAATTGTTCAGTGTGCTGATCCTGTTCAGTCCGGTTTTCTGGAAAGAGTGGTAGAATTTTCATTCCGAGCCCATTCAAAAGGCATTCATAAACGTTTTTCATACAGATTTTGTATTGCAAGCCCAAGTTTTACACCGATTTTTGTTATCTTTGTAAGGTGGAGATTGTGCACTCATCTTTTGCCATCTTTACTAAAGCATATACAACAGGAACATCATGCAAAACGAATTATTATCTTGTGCCATCAGGGCAGCCCTGCTTGCCGGAAAGGACATTCTGAACATTTACGATGACCCCAAGGCAGATTTCGCCATCGAACGCAAAGCGGACAATTCCCCGCTGACCATAGCTGACAAACGTTCTCATGCCCGTATCATGGACGAATTGGACGCCACGTCCATTCCCGTATTGAGCGAGGAAGGCCGGTTGACCGACTATGACAAACGAAAAGGATGGAAAACCTTATGGGTGGTAGACCCATTGGACGGCACAAAAGAATTTATCAAACGAAACGGAGAATTCACGGTCAATATTGCACTGGTAGAAAACGGCATCCCCGTATTGGGGGTAATTTACGTACCGGTCAGCCGTACGCTCTATTTCTCGGAAGACAGCATCGGGGCTTACAGGATAGAAGATATTGATACCCGTTCCGCCGGCCTTTCTCCCGACGATTTGATGGAACAGGCAGACCGGTTGCCTTTGGAACAGGCCGACACGAAAGGCTTTGTGGTCGTAGCCTCCCGTTCCCATCTTTCCCCTGAGACGGAGGAATACATCCGTAAGCTGGAAAGCGAATATGGACATGTAAACCTTATCTCTTGCGGAAGTTCACTCAAAATATGCAGGGTGGCAGAAGGCTCGGCAGACATCTATCCGCGTTTTGCCCCCACAATGGAATGGGATACGGCAGCCGGACATGCCATTGTAAGGGCTTCCGGAAAAAATATATACCTAACGGATGAAAGGACACCGTTACATTACAACAAGGAAAACTTATTAAACCCATGGTTCATCGTGAAATAACGGAAAAGAGGCGTTAAATCCGCCTCTTTTAGCCGTTTTACAATAAGTATACCAAAATCTCACAAAGCCAAGGAACGTTCACGATATTCCTTCGGAGACACGCCTACGTATTGCTTGAAATACTTTCCGAAAAACGATTGCGTACAAAAATTCAACCTGACAGCAATTTCCTTAATGCTCAACTCCGAACACTCCAATAGCTGTTTGGCTTCTGAAATCACCATCTGTATGATCCATTGCAAAACACTACGCCCGGACTTTTCTTTCACAACCGAAGAAAAGTAACGTGCCGAGAGGTTCTGTCTTTCCGCATAGAAAAGGACTTCGCGCTCTGCCCGGTAATGATTGAACAAATCCACAATGAAACGTTGAAAAATAATGTCTTTCTGTGTCCGCTGCACAGGATGCATCGGCCGGTTGGTATAGTATATCATCAGCAATTCATAAAATAATGCTTGACCACCGGCCTTAATCAACTCGACTTTCAAGGAACGGCATTTGGAACTGCCCACTTGCCCGTCTCCTTCTTTTATCCTACGCATATAAAGTTCCAAAAGTTTATCCACATACCGACACTGCGCATCTGTCAGCGTAATACAAGGATGGTCGCGCATGAACAAAATGTCCTGCACATTCAACACTTTGTTACTGATAGGCAAAATATAATCCACGTCCACCTCTACCACTACACCGTCTATTTCTCCACCGACCCGCAATACGCGTACCAAAGCCGAAGCCACATAAAAACAAATATCTCCCGGCTTTATTATATAAGGTGTATTGTCTATTTCCAATTCCACTTCTCCCGCACGACAAAAGAACACACCACATCGATCAAGCGTGGAACGCAAACGCCCCCACTGAGAACCATATATTTTCCAATCGGACAAACGGCTTACCCGTATAGGAATCATAGCTTGCTCCATCCTTAATTATTAATAAAACTGTTCATTGGAACAAAATAAATATAATTCTGAAAAACTTTAGTCACATCGGTAGTTAAAAACATACAAATCAGACAAAAAATAAGCCCTTTAGAACTTTCAAATATCCGACAAACCAGATATATTTGCATATAGAACCAAAGAACCATTTTTATGAAGAAGTTTAATGTTATCATAGGAGGATTTATCCTTTTTTTATTCACAGCCTGCTCACAAACGCGACAGGAAAGCAGCCGTCGGCAAACTGTCAAAACAGACACCGTGATTTCCGCTGCCGAACAGAGCATCCTTCAATACCCGGGTAAAGTAAAGGCTGCGGAAGATGCCAACCTGTCATTCAGGGTCAGCGGAACCATTCGTAAAATATATGTAAAGGACGGAACACGGGTACGAAAAGGGCAACTTCTGGCAGACCTCGACCCCACGGATTACCAAATACAACTGGATGCCACGGAAGCTGAATACCTACAAGTGAAGAGTGAGGCTGAACGGGTCATGGCCTTATATAAAGACGGAGGCACCACACCGGCTGCCAACGACAAAGCAGAATATGGATTGAAACAAATCACAGCCAAATACAACCATCACAAGGACCAACTATCCTATACCCGGTTGTATGCCCCCTTTGACGGTTACATCGACAAGCACCTGTTTGAACCTCATGAAACAGTGGGAGCCGGTATGCCCGTACTCACCATGATGAGCAGCGAACGTCCGGAAGTGGAAATCAATCTGCCTGCAGCCGAATACATACGACGCGGGCAATTCAAAGAATACTATTGCACTTTCGACATTTATCCAGGCAAGCACCATACCCTACGACCGCTCTATGTCATCCCGAGAGCCAATGCCAACCAATTATACACCATGCGTTTGAAATGGGAAAACACTTCTCTCCCCCAACCCTCTCCTGGCATGAACACAATGGTGACCATCCTATGCGACACCACGGAAAAAGCTCCAATGACAATCCCTGCAAATGCCATATTGCACGAAAATGGAAAAACAAGCGTTTTTCTTTATGAGACGGCACAAAAGAAAGTACGTAAATGTAATATCATCCTCATCGGACTGCATACCGACGGAAAAGCCACAGTCACTTCAGCGCAAATCAAACCTGGAGACCTCATCGTCTCTTCCGGTATCCATCATATTCAAGACGGGGAAACTGTAACTCCACTGTCGGCCACAAGTAAAACCAATATCGGAGGATTGTTATGACAGACATCAGCAAATGGGCTTTCAAAAACCGTAACCTGGTTTATTTCTTCATTGCGGTACTCATAGTAGGCGGCGCATGGTCGTGTTACGAGATGAGCAAACTGGAGGATCCTGAAATTAAAGTCAAAACGGCCATGATTGTCACCACCTACCCCGGAGCCTCTGCTCATCAGGTCGAGCTAGAAGTGACAGACGTATTGGAAAAAAGCATCCGCAACATGGGCGGCATCGACTATATCGAAAGCTACTCTTACAACGACCTTTCACTTATTCAAGTGGAATTGCTGACCACCGTCAAGGATGACGATGTGGAACAGTATTGGGACCTTCTCAGACGCAAAGTAGAAGACGTACGGAATACGTTGCCCGCCGGAGCCTCCGCACCGATAGTAAAAGATGATTTCGGGAATGTATACGGCATGTTTTATGCCCTCACCGGAGACGGTCTGAGCGTTCGCGAGCTGTCCGACTATGCAGAACTCATCAAACGGGAACTCGCTGTACTGAAAGGGATTGAACGTGTGGAACTATATGGCAAACGGCCGGAATGTATCAACATATCCCTGCTGCAAGACCGCATGGCCAACCTCGGTGTAAAACCGGCTGAAGTACTGGCAACCTTGAACGGACAGAACCAAACCACTTATACTGGATATTACGAAAATGGAGACAACCGTATCCGTGTTACGGTAAACAACAAGTTCCAAACCGTGGAAGACATCGGCAACATGCTCATACAAGGACATGACGACGACCAACTTCGCCTACGCGACATTGCCCGAATCGAAAAAGATTACGAATCACCCACGCGGAATGAGATGTTCTATGACGGCGAACGTGCCATCGGCATCCTGATAGCTGCATCCACGGGATCGGATATCGTCAAAGTGGGAAGTGCCGTCGAAAAGAAACTGTCCCAACTAAAGGACAAACGCTTGCCTGTTGGAGTTGACTACCATAAAGTATTCTATCAACCGGAACGTGTCGGAGATTCTTTAGGAACCTTCGTCATCAACCTGATTGAATCTGTCATTATCGTGGTGTTCATCCTCATGCTGACCATGGGATTCAAAAGCGGATTGATTATCGGAATCAGCTTAGTCGTCACTGTGTTTGGTTCCTTCTTATTTCTGGAAACCATGGACGGCACCATGCAACGTGTGTCATTAGCAGCATTCGTATTGGCGATGGGAATGCTTGTAGACAATGCCATCGTCATCGTAGACGGCATCCTGGTGGACCTGAAGGCCGGGAAAAACAGGATGGAAGCCATGACAGCCATCGGACGGCAAACAGCAATGCCTCTATTAGGAGCTACACTGATAGCCATTATCGCTTTCCTTCCCATCTTCATGTCTCCTGACACGGCAGGTGTCTACACGCGGGACTTATTTATCGTTTTGGCCGTATCCTTATTATTAAGTTGGGTATTGGCCCTGACGCATGTGCCCTTAATGGCCGAACGCCGTCTTCATCCGGAAGCAGATCAAAACGTTTCCGGCAAACGGGTTTACAAGGGTTGGCCGTATGCCCTTCTGCGTAAGTCACTCTCTTTCGGCCTGCGCCACCGTTGGAGTTTTGTGCTGTCCATGGTTGCCTTATTAGGATTGTCAGCCTGGGGCTACGGTTACATGCGGCAAGGTTTCTTCCCCGACATGGTGTACAATCAAATGTATATGGAATACAAATTACCGGAAGGTACCAACTCATCCCGCGTGGCACATGACCTGGAAGAGATAGAAGCCTACCTGAAAAGCCGTAAGGAAATCACGCACGTAACCCGTTCAGTAGGAGGAACTCCCGGCCGTTATAATTTGGTGCGCAGCATTGCCAACCCCTCATTGTCGTACGGAGAACTGATTATCGATTTCACCTCACCGGAAGAGTTGGAAAATCACATGGACGAGATTCAAGACTACTTGACGGCCCATTATCCTGACGCTTACGTCAAGATGAAACGCTACAATCTGATGTTCAAGAAGTACCCCATCGAAGCACAATTCCTGGGGCCGGATCCAGCCGTGCTCCACAGGTTGGCCGACAGTGCACGGGTCATCATGGAAAAAAGTCCGGAGATAAGACTTATCACCACCAACTGGGATCCGCAAATACCAGTACTCACGGTTGAATACGACCAACCGGCTGCACGTACATTGGGGTTAAGCCGGAATGATGTCAGCATGTCATTGCTTACAGCGACCAGCGGCATTCCCATCGGTTCGTTCTATCAAGGTATTCATCGGGACAACATTTACCTACGTTGCCTAAACGAAAAAGGCACCCCCATAGAAGACCTGAACAACGCCCAGGTGTTTTCTTCCTTACCTTCGTTGAACGGACTTCTCAACGAGGAAACCATGGTGAAACTGAAATCCGGAACCTTGTCAAAAGAAGAACTTGTGGAAAGTCTGATGGGCAGTACGCCATTAAAGCAAATCAGCAAAAAAGTAGACATACGTTGGGAAGACCCGGTCATACCACGTTACAACGGACAACGCAGCCAAAGCGTGCAATGTTCACCGGCTCCGGGAATAGAAACGGAAAAGGCCTGGCAAAGCATCGCCCCCTTAATAGAACAGATTGACCTTCCTGAAGGTTATAGTTTGGAATGGCAAGGAGAAAAAGCGGCCAACAACCAGTCCATGGAATACTTGTTCCGTAACTTCCCTTTCGCCATCATCCTCATGATCACCATCCTGATTATGTTATTCAAAGACTACCGGAAACCGCTTATCATCTTCTGCTGCCTGCCATTCATATTAGTCGGTGTCGTAGCGGTCATGCTCATGACCGGAAAGACTTTCAACTTTGTAGCCATCGTAGGAACCTTGGGACTTATCGGCATGCTTATTAAAAACGGCATCGTACTGATGGACGAAATCACATTGCAGCTCAACCGGGGGACAGAACCTACCACAGCCCTCATCGACAGTGCACAAAGCCGGTTGCGACCGGTCATGATGGCTTCGCTTACCACGATTCTGGGTATGATTCCCCTGTTGACGGATTCCATGTTCGGCTCATTGGCAGCTTCCATTATGGGCGGCCTGCTGTTCGGCACACTCATTACCCTCTTATTTATTCCGGTACTTTATGCATTATTCTTCCACATCAAACAGACCGAAGCATGAAAAAGATTATCATTTCTATCCTATATATAACATGTCTCATCCCCCAACCGCGTGCACAAGAGACATTAAGCCTGAAACAATGCAGGGAAATGGCTTTGACCCATAACAAAGAAATGGCAGCTTCTTTCCGGCAGACGGAGAGTGCACGCTACACGATGAAAAGTTATAAAGGAAATTTCTTTCCCAATTTGACAGCCAACGCTACCGGGCTGTATAGCACCGCCGACGGCGGATACAGTTCCGGAAGCGGCCAACTCCCCATCTTCTCTGCCACGGGACAACTCCAACAATTCGCCTTCTTCCCGGGTATAAGCCTCGACTATGAAATCGGACCGATGTTCCTGGGCGGCATACAATTAGAACAACCGCTCTACATGGGTGGGAAAATCCAAGCAGCCTACCGGATGGCCGTTTTGGGCAACGAAATGGCACAAATCAACGAAACACTGACGGCCACCCAAGTCATCGTGAAGACAGATGATGCTTACGCCTTGATGGTAAAAGCACAAGAGATGAAAAAAGTGGCAGAAAAATACCAAACTGTCCTCACAGAACTTTTAAACAATGTAGAAAGCGCACACCGTCACGGCCTGAAACCACGTAACGACGTACTCAAAGTCCAAGTCAAACTCAACGAAAGCGAACTCGCCGTCCGCAAAGCCGATAACTCCCTCCGGTTGGCTGCCATGAACCTCTGCCATCTGATAGGCAAACCGTTGGATTCCCCAATCCGTATCTCAGAAGATTTCCCTGAGATTGAGCAACAGATGGACATACAAATCTCCGACATCTCTGCACGCCCGGAATATGCACTGCTCGACAAACAGGAAGACATGGCACGTCAACAAATCAAGCTGAACCGCAGCGAGTTGATGCCGAAAGTCGGATTGCAAGGCGCATTCAACTACATGCACGGCTTTGAACTGAACGATGAAACTTTTTTCAAAGACGGCAGTTTTTCCGTCTTGCTGAACGTGAGCCTGCCCTTGTATCATTTTGGTGAACGTTCCAACAAAGTCCGGGCTGCCAAAGCCAAACTGGAACAGACACTGTTGGAAAAAGAAAACCTGAACGAACAAATGCTTCTCGAACTGACGCAGGCGGCACACAACTTAGACGAGGCCAAAATGGAATGCCAGATTGCGGACCGCTCTTTGGAGCAGGCAGAAGAAAACCGGAAAGTAAGCCATAGCCAATATACTGTCGGCTTGGAATCCTTGTCCGACCATTTGGAGGCACAAGCCCTCTGGCAGCAAGCATACGAAACCCAAGTAAACGCCCACTACCAACTATACCTGAGTTACGTCAAGTATAAGAAAGCAGCGGGTACATTATACCCACACTAATTCAATAAATTATGTACAAAACAGAAATTGGGACCAATGCCGGAAAAGTCTGGCGTATCCTGAAAGAAACGCGTGAAATCACCCTACAAGACCTGGCAGGGAAGTTAGAACTCAGTGTAGAAGACACGGCACTGGCCGTCGGTTGGTTGGCCCGTGAAAACAACATCTTCATTCAGAAAAAGGACTCTACATTCTGGGTATCGGACGAAGAAGAAGACATCATGTTCAAATTCGGATAAATACCCGGCCCGCCTTTAAACTAAAAACGCCGATGCCATAAATACAAGCATCGGCGTTTTTTTCGAATCTCCGACAATACTAATCGTCCGTTAAAAATTCAACATATCGGCTAAGCGGCTTCTGCGTAACCATCCGAAATCCGCCGTGTTTCCCAGAGTTGAAAAAAGTTTCGACCTTAGGCTTCAAAAAAACATGTTCAACTTGAATGAAAACAACCGTTTTGTAATGAGCTGCAACCCGATGGACTAGCGCAAAGGTGTTGACAACCTGTGCGGTGCCGTCCGTTCCTGTCTGTTGGTTCCCCTGAACGGGGATGTCTATGTATTTCCCAATCGCAGCCGTACCGTCTTGAAACCCCTTCATTGGAAACGTAGCGGATACACCTTATATCAACGTGAGTTCGATAAATTATAAACACTTGTAAATTTGATGATTAGCGAAATTTATTGTATCTTTATAGTACTAAATTGAGTGCTTACAAAAAAATGTATCCAATCCCCCTCTTATATTTTACCAGTCCCATGACACTTGCTGCACAATCCATCTGTACAGTTGGGACAATGCAAAGACTCACCTGTTAAGGGATTCAAGTATGACCGTTTACCTCCACAAGTCCAACAAAGTTTCGTCCCATGGCATAAATAACATGTCTTCTGACTAGTCAAACCTGTGTTTGTATAAGAAGAATTACCTGAACCGTCCGTTCCGATGGTAACAGCACCGTTGTTTAATAAATCACCCTGATACTGATAATAGGTATTCATTGATGCGACACTCCAATCAACCTTAGTCCAATCTAATGTAAATTTTGGAATTTCCGGCCACTTAAAATCAAATTGTGGCATTTGAATGTTTTGCATCGACATTTGTTGAAGATATGCCATTTGCGAATTTTGAGACTGCACTTGCCTTATCGCAAGACCCGGATCCAAAAGATTCATTTTACCGCCTTGGGATAGCATGTACGCATTACTTGCCGCCTGCGCTATAACACCTATTGCTTGAACCCACATTTGCTTGCGATGCTGGCGTTTTCTTTCTGCCTCTGCCTGCTTCGCCAACTCCATAGCCCTTTCCCGTTCTTCCTCCGCAAGTTCAACCCTTTCAATTGAGACCAAAGCGGCAACAGATTCATGAGAACCTAAAGCTGCACTTTTTTTATACCATTTTTTTGCACTCGCACGATTTTTTTCCAATCCTGCGTCACCATTCAAATATAGACATCCTGCCAAGTAATATGCCTTCGAGTTTGTGCTATCCGCTTCCAAAGAACGTTCTACCCAAAAAATGACCTCTGGATTATCTTTCTTCTTCACATAGATATCCGCTGCTTTTTTTAACAATAAGGCAGAAACTAAACCTACGCCATACTTTTTACCTTCCTCTCCGTAACGCATCAAGTTAATATAATCCATTATCTTAGCTGAATACTTATTTCCCCCTTTAACATTTGGCATATTGATTTCATTCTTTACCCATAACGAATAATAGTGGGCAGACAACAAATCACGTTCTATTCCAATGCCCTTAAAAAATATTGTTGACAATAATTTACCCATATTCAGACGCATCTTATATCTCTCAAAAGGCCACAGGTAGATTTTCGGATTCTTCAATCGGTACTCTTCCATTACCAAGCCTGCAAATATTAAATCTTCGCAAACCTTACGGGCAACAACAGGATTGTCGATTGAATCTAAGGATAAGTATGCCAAACCCAAAATAGCTTGTTCATTATAATAGTCTACATCTTCGTTCTTCAAAGCCGCATTCAAATAATATCTCGCCACAGCCTCATCAATCCCGTAGTTTGAGTAGTCCGTAGTCATTTTGGACTCGTCAAAATCAACGTATTCAGGATTTAAAGTATTAAAGCCATAATAAAATCCCATTTTTACCTGAGATTCATAATCACCCAATTGAGCTGCTTCTAAATAATATTTTAGTTTTTTTGTTTTCTTGCTCTTTTGGGCTTTTTCTTTAAGTTTATTGACTTTTTTTCTATCTCCAACGTTCACTGAACTTTTTAAGTATGGTGTCAGCTTCATTTCTTTTTTTGCTTCAACAAGCAAGGTTGATAATAAAAAAAACAATGCCAACATTTTTACAACATGCATACGTTCTTAATATTTTATCAGTTATACAATATTTCTTTTTTCACTATAAGCGCAAATCCATGTTCCTAAAATACCTTATCCAAAGCATAATTCCAGTACGTGATACGATTATTCAAGTTAAAGACATCATACTTTTCCATCCCTTTCTACGAACGCGAACTCACAACAATCTTGCATGGCAGTCGCCCTCCTTTCGCTCAAAATATCCTTACACACTCATATGTATCAGATGCTATCATCATAATATAATCAAAAAAACACCCAACACCCAACTCCCAATGCCTTTGCCCTTTTCTCCTGTAGCAATTGCATTCTTGAAGAAACGCCATATCATTTTCCGCTAGTCTTTTTGTTTCTTATTAATTATTAGTTTCTTTATATACCCATATAAACTTTGGCATAAACTTTTAATAAATAACGTTAGGAAAAGCCCCAAAAAAGTCGTTATAAAATAGACTTTTGCAGATTGCAAATATTGCCTGTCAAGCCTCTGAGCATAAAATTTCAAACCAGCCTCTTTTAAATCCCATGAAGATTTTATTTCACTTATTTTACGAGAATCATTATATGAAATTGAACTCATGCCTATCTTATCAGGTGTTGGGTATATTGCAGAGAACCTAACAGGACCTGTCATATCAACGTCTATAGAACTTTTATTATGATATGTATCTATTTTGTTAATACGCAAATGTAGTTTAACAACACATTGAGAAATATCTTCAAGCATCAATAGTTGTCTCTTTATACTTCCACTGCCTAAAAGACCTCCTGTTACAGGTAAATATGCCAAGAAAGGTTCATTATTTATGCAAGTCATTATCACGCGCGCTATTGAACACTGTTTTCCATTTATGATTGTGTCACCATTATACACATAAACAGGATGTGAATTAGGATTATCTATTGTTGTGTTATAAATAACCTTTGCATCCATAGAACCTATGGAACGAGCAAAACCAATAGACATGTCGTACGCGCTTGTTGCCGAATCCAACAAATCTTTTCTAAAACCGGCTTCCGTTAGCAACTCATAGGCCTTTCGAGTTATCGTGTCTGTTTTTAATTTCTCCTCCGAAAACACGGAACCAATTGAATCATCACAATCTATATTAGAAAGAACAAGGCAAGTAGGAGCACCCAAAGCATATTTCTTATCTGCGTTATCTCCTATTGCAATATCCAAATAAAACTCTTCTTTGTTTGAAATATTACTAAGCTTTTTACAATCAACATAGATGTCATAAATAGGAATTCTATTTATATTAATAAAGACATAAGTACAAACTAATGCCCCCAATGCATATAACACAAGGAGAACATGACTAAATTTTACTTTTTTCGATAAAAGTGTGAGATACATCCATATTTGTGAAAAAAAATAATTCATACCTTAATCCTTTAATAGAAGACATTTTCTAAATATATATGACCTTTCAAGTAATAGCCTTTTTTTGACTGCTTACTAACGTATTTACAATCTTAAAATGATTTAATCATTAGGGTATGCAAACAATCCCACTTTATGCATTTCCTAACCTGTTCATCGCCATAGGGAATACTGTGAATATTTTCTTCGTTTGTCATACCAAATTCTGTACCATAATATATTAAAAAGGTTCTAGCCCATTTTTTAGTATATGTGATTGCTTTTTGAAGTAATTCAAAATCATTATTACAGTTATACATAAAACGATTAAGATCATGATTATCAAGGAATAGCCAAAGTTTAAAATTTGAGGGATAACGTTCAAAATGTTTTCTGACTTGCCGTTCCAAATCGGATATATGCATATCATCCCTTCTTCTTATGTAATTTGCAACTATTTCTTGATAGCGAAAATCAAAAACCCCATCCAATACTCCTACATACTCTAATTGGCGAGCCTCTTGAGAAGTATAAAGAAGTTTATTCCACAGATATCTAAATTTTCTTCGTGGTTTAAAATCCAGATCTCCCAAAACTTCACCGATAAGTTGAACTTTAGGATATTTTTCCTTCAAATGTGTGCAGAAGAATTTCCAAAAAGCGTAAGAAGGTCCCGAAGCATGATCTAAACGGATAGCATCAAATCCAAGTTGACATAACTTTATAGCTTGTTCAACAAAAAACTTTTGTACATCAATATTATCAGAGTTAAACATGGGAAGCGTAGTTATACCTGCAAAGCATTTTCTTGTCCCATTTTTATTAAAAAGAAACCAATCATCATGTTTACCATCAGAGAACAAAGCATTAGATTCATGACAATGATTCGGAACAAAGTCGGCAACAATAAACATCTTGCGAGCATGTGCCTCGCTAACAAGCCTCTTAACGTCATCCCAATCCCCAAAATGAGGATCTACTTTTGTATAATCTTTGATATGGTAACCATGATATTCTTCAGTCAGATAAAAAGGAGAAAGCATAATTCCATTCATCCCAAGATTTTGAATATAATCCAATTTTGCTATTATTCCCCGAATTGTACCGCCATTAAAACAGCGTTCTTTAAATGTTTCGTTGGTTGGATAAAAACGATCGATCATTATATGATATATCATTTCCATATTTAATTTGATTTTAGTTTAAATATTTTTCATACATATATACCGGAATAGTAGATTTTACAAGTAAACCATATCGCCTGTTATCTTTTTCCAAATTTTCAAAGAACTTATATTGCTTCATTTTTTGAGAATAGTCTGTCTTTGAAAAACCATTCGCAACCATTTGATTAATTAAGTAACAAAAAAGGATATCCAAATTTAAATGAGACTGAACAATACCAATATATTGGATTTTCTGCTTCTCACTCAAAGGAGATTCTATTACGACTTCAACGAGATGATAAATATATTTAAAACAATTAAGGAAATCCGATTCACTCTGCAAAAAGTTTGTATAAAAATTCCATATTTTTCTAATTTTCAATTCATCAACCATTTTATTCTTTGTAATATCTTCATAGACCTGACAGAAAATTAGAAAAGCATTAACTCTCGATTCTTTAAGGTTATTTCTTATTGTATAAGTTGGAGCCATAATCGTTTTATTCTGAATAAACAAATTCAGATTTACTATTAATTGAGTGAACAAAGCATCAAAAGATGTCATCCTTTTTATTTTCTTGGATTGAATATAAGCAAACAAGGCAAATAAAGCAGCCAATAATGTTGACAGGGCTGCAATCATGTCCCACAATAAATCCCTTTCAAGCAATCTTAGATAGAATTGAATTATAACCTTTCCATCTTTTACAACATAGAAAATGAAAAACAAAAGACTAATTAATACAAATACTACTCCTAAAATCAGGAATATACAATTATATTTCTTTAAAATATTAGGAATCATAGAATTTTAATAACAAAAACTTTCAACACTTACTTTTCTACACATCGAACAATCCGGATACTAATTTCATAGAGCATGTATAATGGTATTGTCACTACAATCAATGTCATTATATCTGGAGGCGTAATAACAGCTGCAACAAACATAATAACTATAAAGGCATGTTTACGATAATTAGACATCAATTTTGCATTGACAATCCCCATTTTTCCCAAAACGTAAGTTACAACAGGTAACTGAAAAACGCATGCCATTAATAATGTCAAAGTCACAAATGTAGAAATATAGCTATCAATATTTATTGTGTTTTGAATCTTCTCTGAAACAACATATGTTCCAAGGAAACGAAACGAGAAAGGGAATAAAACATAATAGCTCATTAATACCCCAAACATAAACAATGAGTAAACAACAACAAGTATACGTACTGAATATTTTTTTTCGTTATCATATAAAGCAGGTGATACAAAACGGAACAATTCATGAAGGATATACGGTGAAGCACCTAATAATCCCAAATAGGCAGATGTAGTTATATGTGCCATAAATTGACTAGACAAATCAGTTGCTATCAAATTCACATAAAATGAATCAAAATGAAAATCTATTACAATAAGTTCCATTATACATTCTATTAGCCTATAGGTGACAAAGTCACTTTCACTAGGAGCCAACAATATTTCAAAAGTCTCATCCTTAAAATAAAACACAATGATGGCTATGCAAACTGTTACCCCTAAAACTCGGAGTAACAGTTTGCGAAAGACTTCCAAATGCTCACCAAACGTAAGTAATCCTTGATTATTTACTTTGTGATTCATTTATATTTTGCTCTTTGCCTTGTGAATCAACCGACTTTTTATCATCGCCACACTCAGCCCCAATCTGGCAGCTTGGCTTGCCACATTTCTGATTAGAAACATCTTCATCTACAGAATCTGTCATATCCTTCATTCCTTCTTTAAATTGTTTTATACCTTGCCCAAGCCCACGCATCACTTCCGGCAGTTTTTTTCCACCGAAAAAAAGCAATGCGACTCCTGAAATAAGCAACAGTTCTGTTGTTCCAATAAATAATAGCGTCATACTAAATATAATTACATTGTAACAAGATAAATTTTACAAGTATCGAAATCAATCTCCCAAGTGCCTCCTTCTACACTTTCCCAATGGTATTTCTCCGACATTATGCTCCACCAATTTTGGAACTTAACACTTGTATTACCTAAATCTCTTATCAAGCGTTCATACAGCTCCGTATTGTCAGACGTTAGAATTTTCGCCAATTCATTTAAGCCATTACGACGTTCAAATAAACTCTGAATTTCTCTTTTCTCAAGTTCAGAAACTTGCCCTATTACTTTTTTCATTTATTCTTCTATATTTTCAATTGGATCTAAATAATCAATTATCGGAATCTCTCTTCCCACAAGAAAACTCCTCTCAGTTCGTATTGTTGCAAGAAGTCGTTGGGAGGCATTACGTTCCAAGTGTGAAATTACACATTGTTCATGACTTGGCGTGTTAATTTCCAAAGTCATCTTGCGATTTAGCCATACACAACGCCTACATTGGTAAGCATCACACCTTTTGCATATCGGAGCATAATCTATACAATAAAGTTGTGGATTCTTAATATCAAGGCCAGTCCATAAATCTCCAATTACATAACCATCATGTTCCAAATAAAATGCAGGACAAACATAAAATTTAGCATCCGGCGCAAGTGTAACACTTTCCCATCCGGCATTGCAGTTATTCATTTTACTAAGTAGCATTCTGCCTGTTAAAATATTCAACCAAATAAATTCATTTTTGACATACAAAATTCTGACTTGTTCTGAAATTTTCCCAAGAACAGTCTTATACAGGTTAAAATCGCCCTCTGAGAATTTGCAAATGTCCGTAAAAACAATATTCAAGTTTGTTATTTTGTTTAACGCCGGTATGATTCGCTCATAATTTTTCAAAAAATCTTCTTTTGCAATCCGAAATACAACTGACACATCCCTTACGTTTATTTTATCCAAATCATCCCATGTTTGAGCTACAATCACATCAGCATTGAAATCTTGCCCCAAAGGTATAATTTTACTATGCTCAACACTCTCTATCACGTCAAGCCACTCATCAGGTAAGGAATAATCAGGAAAAACAAACTGAATCATCAAATTTTCTTTCATTGCCCAAAAAACACCCTCCTTAAGTACATCCAACGGCATTAAACGACGCTGTGTCATAGGATTGTGGTAATGACAATATGAAACAGATGTATCATCTAATTGAATTACCAAATATTTCAACATAACAATCAACAGTTTACCATAGGAATATTACACTTATCTTTCTCATATTCATCACGTTTTCCTTCAAATTCAAGCTTCCGAAACAATTTATTCCAATAATAATTATTGGCTCGAACACGAGCTTTATGCATTTTACAAATAGCTGTAGAACGTTGATAGACAGTTGGAGTATCAGCTGCGTCATAATTCTCTCCTTGACACCACGCACACCCACTTGCCACTTCACAATCTATACATTCCTGATTGGATTGCGTGCAACGGTCAAGAGCAATAAACGGACGCAACTTATTCTTATCAATTCCATCGCGAATATTTCCTATAATCCAAGCTTTCTTGTTTCGTAAGGAATATTGTGCAAAACGTGTACATGGATAAAAATTACCTGCGGCATCAACAGCCAACATTCTTCCCGCACCACACCAGTTTTGATTATCCAATACACGATCTAAAGGCTTTCCCAACAACTCCGTAAAAAAGGAACAAGCATAATCCCTATAATATCCACCCTCTATTATTGCATCAGCAAGCTCTATCAGTTGCTCCTCATATAATTTGTCATCACCATCACGCCATACATCTTCAAACACACAATTGATATTCACTTCATGGATTCCTAATGAATATAAGTGTATCACACTTTCTTTTATATAAGGTATATCCGCACTGCTGATTGTTACTTTTGTTCCTCCATATGGGAATTGTTTAAGCCACAATGGTATATTACGAACTACGTCGTTATATGACCCACGTTCAGGGCCACCTCCTTTCCAAATACGGTTTAGGTCATGCTTAGCCTTTGTTCCATCTATAGTAATACCGATGGATATATGACGCTGATTCTTCTTTATAAAGTTCTGAACTTTATTGCTATCGTAATTAATACCATTTGTTGAAAACGAAAATCTGTATGAATTAAACCAATGATGATTTCTACGAAATAATTCTTTTTTTATATAATCACATATCTTATCAATAAGATCTATTTCCAAAAAAGGTTCCCCTCCGATAAAGTCCCATATAACAGACTCTTCACAAAACTCTTTTTCATGGTCAAGGATATAGTCCACAGCCGTTTTAGCCACATCCCAAGACATGCGTTCCTTGTCATTCTTACCTACAAGATAACAATACTTGCAGGCCAACTGGCAATCTTTTGTCACAATAAAAGTAATAGACTTTGCCTTTGCGGATTGCCATGAATCTCCAATTTCTTTAATCATACTATCACCCAAAATATGCAACACCTTTACAAGACCCTACTCCACAATATGTTTTACACGTACCTGCACAAGTCGTCTTGCATGTATTATAGCAAGTGTCATTACACGAAGTGACACATGTTCCGACACAACTGCTTGAGCACCCTCCGGAACATTTTCCCGAACAGTTTCCCCGGTCACATCCCCCCGCGCAAACCGTGGTACAAGTGGTTTTACATTCACCAGAGCAGGAAGAACTGCAACCGCTGCTACAACTAGAGCATGCAGACGATTTTGATGTGTTCTTACATTGTCCACTGCAACTTGTACTGCACCCTCCCGTACATCCGCTACTACAACCTCCAGAACAACCACCACTACAGCCATTAGAGCAACTTGAACATGTGGATGAAGTTGAACTACCCGTGCAACCACCATAACAGCTACTACTGCACCCTCTACTACAAGAGGAACTGCAAGAAGAACCCGAACAACCGTTATTGCCACTACTTTCTTCCTTATCCAACGCTTTTATCAATTCATCATCCTCTTTATCACATGAAGGAAACGAAGAAAGTACAGATACGCCTATCAAAATAGGAAGCGTTTTTTTAACGGCCTTTTTAAAAAAGGCTCTTCGGGACATTAACTCATCTTTCATCATTATATCACTTTAAATTAAATAATCTATAAGACAACTTGAGACATACACATTGGTTTCTAAGCTTTAACTTCGAATTACATACGTTTGTCAATCCTCGTTCATACAAAATCCCAAATCCTATCTTCTTGTATTCAATACCAATATCACCCAATATACCAACATCTGCATTGGTATCAAAAGAATGGGAATTGGTTTCAATCGTCGAAAACGTATACCCCACATTAATGCCAATGTTTCCAAAGAAGATAAAATCAGAAAGCTTATATCTATACCCTAGCGGAGACAACTTTACCGTTATATAATGTAACGGGAATGCATTACTTCCCTTCAAGGCATAACCTAAAGAAGTTTCCATGTAATAGCCTTTGGGAATGAAACGGATTGAATTATTAGCTATAAATTGAAAGGCCAAATCAAGACCAAAACCTATTGTGCCGTTAGGAGAGGCATTATCTGATACAAAATTCGCGAATCCACCATAAACCATTGGTACAAAATCAATTGCTACATTATGGTTCTGTTTTTGCACCTTACATAAGGTTTCAGCAGTATCTCGCACTTCTACAATGTTTATTATTGGTTCACTTTTTTCTTGATGCTCATCAACAACAGGGATGTCTTCTTCAACTTCTATTTTTCTTATATATTTAGAAGAAATATAAGCCATCCGGCTATTATAACTAATTTTTGCCCAATTGTTTACGATTGAATAAACGTCAATTTCCTCGTGTGGATTCAGTTTACCGATTATTGATGATTTCGTTGTCGGCCTACTTCGTACATTTAACTTTGAAGTTGATATTACTTCATATTTTTCCTGTCCGAGAACACCACCCACCATGCTTATAAAAAATAAGACAACAAACAATCTAACACTTATCATGGGTACGAGTTTTTATTTTAGTCCACTTTGATTTTTAATATATCATAACGTGAGTTAGATATACGAACTCACGCAAGAATTTACCACAAGCAATGAAGCCCATCACAAATCCCCAAATTTTTCTACTGTCAGGGTTCTGTCGCCTTCCTTAAGCACAAGGCGACTACCGTCACAACTTACAAGGGTGTACGAAACCGTCTTATTTTGTCCTTCTGTAAATCCATTATAACTTTCAGACCCATAACTGGTGTACACTCTTACGTTCGTATACTTTGCCGTCAAGATATATCCAGTTACCACATAGGTTCCACTGGCAATGATTTCATATTCGTTGTTTCCCGGGTAGTTACTATATTCATAAACAATACTACCTTCTCCTTTACTGCCAAAACTAAAGGTTTCACGCAAAGTTCCATCATCATAGGACCAATGACCTTGCAACAAGTGGGAAAAAACATCTGCCTGTCCTTGATTTTCACTTTCCAATATTTTACGGTAAGTATAAGTGTCACCATCTTCTTCCATCAACACCATCACCTCAGAAGTAAGAGAAACAATAGTATATGGAATTACTTTTTCTATATCATCATCATCATAGATAATGGTGAGAGTGTTATTCTCTTTCTTCCATGAGAAACCATAAGTGTCACTCAAACTCCCATCTGCATGTTCTTCTTCTAAACCACGCCCTCCCTCATAAAATGTCATGTCGTAATACCAACTTCCGTCATAGGTCCTCCATGTCCCTAAAAACAAGCCGGAATCTGACGGCGACACTTTTTCATCATCATCGTCCTTACAAGAAACAAATCCTGCACAAAACACAATAGCCAAAAGCATGGCCAACCAATTAAACACAAACTTTTTCATGATCTTTTCCCTTGTACGTGTCGGGCGCAACTTTTAAAGATTAATATTTTGTACTTTTTCGAGGAGTATACAAAACTATTTCTCATAATAATGCCTTAACTTTCCTTTTATTGTTATTTCAAAAGTTGATCCGTCACAAGAATATTCATACTTCGTTCCGTCAATGTAAAGGAAACGGTCATTTTCTGTATACCACGTTATGTCATCATCTTCATTTACCCAATCTATATCAGGTTCATAAGACCCGTGAATACCTGTACCATCGGAATAAAAACAATAATAATCATATACATACTGATTTCCATTGTCGTATATCCACTCTCCATAAAGCGTTGCATCATGGTCTTTTCCTGAAACACCTTCAGGTAACTCTTCGTCATCCTCCTTGCACGAAACCACTCCGGCACACAACACCACAGCCATCAATACGGCCAACCAATTAAACATTAACTTTTTCATAAATATCTCCCTTATACGTGTCGGGCGCAACTTTTAAAGATTATATTCAAACTCACCAATTATACCTTTCCCCCGTTAAGACCACCCCATTATCTCCTTGCAGAGTAAACTCATTCATATCCAACGATTCAATCACATAAGTGCCGACTATCGCTGATTGTTCATTTTGTTTAGACTTTTTAATCAGTAACGTATTTTGCCTTACTTCATATTCACCATTATACGTAGCCTCATAACCAAAATATTCACCATCACCTTCTTCATCAAAATACTCCATAATCTCATAAGTCCCGTCCATCTTGAATACTGCAACAATTTGCCATGAGGGTTTAAAGCCTGTAATAGTCCAAGTCCCCATGATTTTATCCTTGCTCGTCTGCGGTATGTCATTTGGGTTGTAATCAGGATTCGTCCGTACAGGTCGGACTGAAAGCCCCTTATAACGTTCGCTTTCTGACATACCCGGTGTCACATCCAACCAATAAGCAAATTTGTAAGCACAATCTGTTTTCCGTGTACTCATTTCGGAAGTCCAATAATACCCTTCCTCACCTGAATAGTCTGAAAATTCTTTCCCTGTACGTATATTCGTAGTAGGCAGGTATAACACGGCTCCATTACGGCGTGAAGTCAACTTCAATACTCCAAGCGTTCCATTCCACTCCGTTTCACAGTTATCCAACAGTTCTATGAATTCAGCACGCGTGGGAATACGCCAATCCTCGCCCCATTTCTGACGGGCTATGTCATAACGGGAAGCAGTTATATTCATTGGCGGATTTTCTGATGGATACCATCTCACGTCCGTAGAATAGCAAGTACCCCGGACATCTCCCCACCCATAAGAACCGCCCCTGTCATATATGCCGGAAGCCCCAACATTATGGTTAGCCCAATCCACGCTCAATCCCAAATCTACAGCCTCAGCCACAGTCCCTTCCGGATTCAGGTTCGCATCAATATCCGGATTTTCCTCTTCCTTGTTTTCTTCATCATCAGAGAAACCCGGAAGCGATGTGAGGTTCGTAGGTACATACCTGCAACGCGTCCCATTGTCATTGGCAAGCGTGAATCCTTCCACCGTTAAACCATGTATAATATTAGTAAACCAATAAGCTGTTCCCTCTTCACACACCAAAGTGATATGCCCGTAATCAGTATCATATTGATAAGTACCACGAGCCACCGAGATGTCATCGCTATTTTCCATTTTCCACTGCATCTCAAAAGTTCCATTTTCACGGAAAGAGACAAAGACATAGGCCTCTTCATTCATCAATGTTTCCGTAACCCAGTTTCCCACCAACAAAGCTTCTGGAGGAACTGGATTTCCTTGTTCCCCATCACTTTCATCCCCAGAACAAGATGAAAAGACAACCATTGAGAAAAGAATCATCAACAACAGAGAAATCTTTTCTCTTACAACTTTTATTGAGCACATACCTTATCTATTTATTTCACCGTATAAACATAGTATTTTATCCCGTCCATCTCAACAAATATACGTCCACAATAATCCGCCAGGACTTCCGACTCTTCTTCGTCTAAGAATTCTATCAAATTTTCCAATAAATCTTTTTCATCTTCACGAAGTTTCTCGCCACTTTCTATTTTATCCATTAAAGCATTATAACTTCTCCAATAAACACTCATTTCTCCATCATTTGATATGAATGCCTTAACAGTATATTGTTCCCCTCCTGTTCCAATATACTGAACGTAATCATAGCTTTGAAGATACCCCCATTCTATGCCATACTTTATCACCTTTCCTTTATAAACATCAGACAAACGGCTTGAAATCGTAATATTATAAGCATAATCTTTATAATAGGAGGTCACGGTAACATACTTACCGATTGTTTGAGAAACATCATCATCATTTTCTCCTCCACCTTCCGCATTACCCCCTTGTTCTGGTCGCCAACCCAATGAAGGGGTATTATTTTCATCTTCATCATCACCACAAGCGACAAATCCGATACATGATATGGCTATCAAACACACAATTACAAAATTCAAATATTCTTTTTTCATTTTCATATACACTCATACGTGTCGTGCGCAACTATTAAACAATTACAACTCCTCAGACCATTCCAAAACCGGGAAACCATCTTTTCCCATAATCCAACGGTCGCAAGTCCACTGATTTTTTGAGTCCACAATATTCCTTGCGTTGTCATTCATCTTATCCATAAAAGAAGTCGCCTTCATCTGTTTGGCTGTCATGGAGTTTGACCATACGTCAGTAATTCCGGTCGTTTCCAAATGGTAAATAAAAGACAACTTGGATCCTCCTGTTATATTAGGACAAACAGCATAACCTTTTTCATCTTCTGTCCAAATCTCGCCATAGTTCACACAGTTTTTTATGATTGCATTCTCATTGAATAAAATACTCAATCCTCCTGCTTGGCTGAAACCTTCAACACATCCGTTATTATAACAATTTATCATATCTGCGCCAAAAGAGAGACGTCCTGTGATTCCACCTGCATTAATTGCATTTACATATCCTTCATTATAACAATTCACCACATAAGACCCACTTCCAGACATATCTCCTACAATTCCTCCTCCTATCAAACCAACCATCGTTGATTGTGTAGGAGCAATACCTATACCACGCACGATACCATAATTTGCACAATGGTCAATAACGCAGCAATCAGTTCTCCCCACACATCCGCCTATAAAACCACCTTTATGTGGGGATTCTATCGTCGCATAATTGCGACAGTTGAAAAGAGACGCTTTATAACTTCCTTTTGGATCAAAAAAAAGTTTAATGTCTGCCTTACCGACAAATCCACCGATATTGCCATATCCCCTTATAAAAGAATCCCTTAAATCCAGGTTAGATATGTTCCCATCGCAAAAGCCAAACAATCCCAATTTTTGATGTTCCTCCGCATCCTCATTAATATAAATTCCTTTTATACTGTACCCGTTTCCATCCAAAGTACCACAAAACGGGGTGTTCTCAGTCCCAATGGGAATCCACTGTTCGAAATTACTTCCATCTCCGTTCAGGTCTCCTTCCGATGTAAGTACATTTTGGTTTATCACAATATCATTTGCCAATCTGAAATATTCATCCCTGAAGGTTGCTCCATTACGCACATCGTCCGACAATTTCCTCAAATCAGCAGCCGTCACAATAAGGTAAGGGTCTGTTTTCGTCCCATTACCCATAAACGCTTCCGATACGGGTCCCCTGTTACCATTTTCACTGCCTTCACCCGTTCCGGATTCTTTCGTGCCATGCGCTTCGTAATTTTCGCTTTCGATTCTTAATTCACTTTGCGTCAATACCAACACCTCATAATCCCCAATCAAAAGAGTTCCATCACCCGACCCTAACTTGATGGATAATGAAACACCGTCAAATTCATACTGGCCTTCAGTAGTACCTTCCAGTTCGGTATATTCACCATTCATGTCAATGTAATAATCCGAAGCGGTATACGTCCCGTCCCCATTGAACGTGATTACCGTCTTCCATTCATCACTAACCGAATGGATCAGCCCCCAAGTCCCTAAAAGCAAGTCTTTTTCGAATTGGGTATGTCCGCCTCCTTCCCCATCTTCTTGTGACTGGCTTCCCGAACCTTCCTGAATGCCGGAATCCGGTGGCAACACGTCTTCATCCCCATCTTTTGAACAAGAGGGAAGAAACAACAAACCATAAAACAAGCACAATGCCCAAAAGCAAATTTTTCCTACTTGCATAAATCTTAATGAAACCATGATAACAATATAATTAAAACTCAATATAACATCCTATTCCAAAAGCATTTATTTAGCCCACAACCGAATTACTTCAAGATTTCCTTTTTCGACTTCAACCCTCCATTCCGGAAAAATTTCATCCATAATATTAAATTCTTTTTTATTTCCAGGAGGAAATGTTGTCATAGAAGAACCTACAAGCTTTTTAACATAATATACAGTTTCTATTCCACTGGAATTTTTAAAATCTTCTGAAAAGGAATAATTCAGATAGCACCCTATTGTAAACAAGGTGTTTTCTTCTTCGTATTCTATGATTTTACCACTTTCCACATCACTGAATTTATTAGAAAGACACCATAAGCGTTTTTGTTTTCCCTTTCCTATTTCCTTGAAATAAAACAAATCACCTAACGCCTTCTCACTACCGGGGGTAAATATTGGTATATCTTCCAAAAGTATTGAACTTTTGGGCGGAACAGATATAAAACGCTGTGCATAAGTCGTTGCTGTAACAGAAGAGCTCCTATTACCTCCAATATTGACACCCCCTAAAGCTGTTCCGACCATTCCTCCTATCCCAACCGCATCTGCCATAGCACCCATATTCACACCAACACCTATAGACTGCCCTGTCATAGTCGATGTTATTGTAGGAGTATAGATCACAGTTGCTATATCATTCTTTTTTAGATATGACGTTCCTAAATCAACAAAAATTATCTTGTTGGTTTTATTAGTTACTTTTATCCTCATTGTAGGATAAGGTCCCAAACCATAATTCTCATTAGCACATTTCGTATATATACCATATTGGACACTTACATTATCATCTTCTGACACAGATGAAGTGGCTTTCGCAAGGAAATACCACACAGAATTCGCTTTTTTCGCATCCATCATTTGGATTGATGCCATAATAAGCAACATTAAAATAATATATCTCTTCATGATAACAATATTAATAATTGGTGATACATTTCGTTACTGTAGTAGTTGACGTTCCTCCTTTTCCTGTTGCGGTACATTTGACATAATATGTAGTTCCTGATTTTAGACCAGAAATGGTAGCCGATATCGTTGTTCCGCTTACGACTGCTGTTTTTGATGAAATAGGATTACTGCTTGTTCCATAATAAATCCTAGCAGAAGTAACTTTTGCTTCATCCTTATTGTATATTTTATATTGCACCTTCAAGGATGTTTTAGTTGCAGCAAAGTCATAGAAACCGATTTCTGGTCTTTCATAAGTCGTTGAACTTCCCGTATTGTCATTTTCATTACCACCTATATTATTATTAGAACCATTATAGTTAGGATTGGCCATTACAGCTCTTACCAAAAAACCAAGGAACTTGTTATTTGTACCATAACTAACGGTATTATTTGAAAAATGCAAGCAATACGCTTTTGAAGAGGAATATGATGTTGAAGACCAATACCATCCCTGATAGCCTTCATCTTGTATGTAAGAATAATAAGGTAAATCTATGGAATTACCATTTGCTCCTGTTGCAGTAAGAACTTGGACACCATTCTTTGTGGTTATTTTCCACGAACATTTATTTGTAATTTCTTCAAGTTCATACCTTGTAGGCAATCGCCAATCTCCTCCCCAATTTTGTTTTGCTACATCAGCATTTCCACCAACATAATTAGAAATATTATAATCGTTTTTAACATTTGTTTCTCCAAATGCATATTTATTACCCTGACCGGTCGATGTATATGCACCAATATTACAACTTGCCCAATAAACACTAAGACCTAAATCAACATAATCGTGACCATTGTTATTCACTTTACTTGTCCCTTGCTCTTGGTTGTTTGCCCAATCATCAATTTCTTCTTCACCACTGCACGCAACCAACCAAACAGAAACTGCCAACAAAAATAGTAGGCATGATAAAAATAGATGCTTATTCATTATACTCTTTTTTAATATCTATATTTAAAATCAATTACAATTTATCTACAAAAAATGCACGACTTGCTTCTGCCTTAATACTCTCTTATATTATTGTAAAAGCCCAATCAATGACATCAAACTTAATTGCGCTTTTCAATCCACAGGCACAATAAATGCATTCGGAATATAGGCAGTAGCTACCGTGAGCAAGCCATTGATGACAACTCCCACGCGCTGCTGTCCTTGGTAACGGGCAACTGTTCCGATGACTCCTTTAAATTTGCCTTTGATGATACGAACCACTTGCCCGGAACGGAACTTAGGCACATCATCGGTAGACACGACAATGTCGTCCACATCCGAATCACAGATAATGCGGAGGCTTTCTATCTGATTGTCGGGAACAATCAGCGGCTCCTTCCTGATTTCATTGCCGAAATGGAAGTGACGATAATAAAAACGAAGGTAAGGGAGGTTCACATTATCGTAAACAAAAGACTTAATTTCCTCTTCTGTCCCGTATGCGAAGAAAATGTTAGTAATACGCGATTCTTCAATGGTCTTTCGTTTACCACCCACAAGCTTGACAGTGGTAAGCGTGGGATAAAATGCCGTTGCACCTTGTCCTACAATAAAATCGTATGCTTTCTTCTCCCTTCCGTAAGTTGTGCGAAGGGCATACCAATGAGAATGGCTTGTTCCTTGCTTGGATTGGTGTCCTGTTGTTCCAGACAAGACATTTTCGGTGGACACCCCTGTATCTGAGCCCTCTACCAATAACGGCTTTTGAACTTCGGGGAAAGCATCGGGAGTAAGTCCGACGCAGGAAGAGAATTTACCTTCTCCTTGGCTGTTCACATCTTTAGATGCAACTACATCGACATTCATATCGGTGCCAACTTTATTCTAGACAGAACTCAGTCATAGCACATAACAAAAAGCGTGGAATCGTCCTGTTGTCCATTCCACGGTCTGAGGCTCTAGCAATTGCCTATTTGGTCGAACAGACAACGTCAGAGCCCACGCCGATATGAATAATCAAGTACCGTAAAAGACCTCTTATAAGAGCCTGATTGCACCTAAAAGACTACAATTCAGACTTACAAAGTCTCTACGAGGTTGATATAATCACACCCGGGACATCTACCGTTGCTAAGTTCAAGACCAAAAGTTTACTGTGATTTGCTAGATTACAGACCGTCTCAAACACAGCGTCGAATAAACGCCTTCATTATGTCTTGGACTATACATTCCCACCCAAAACCCGCTTTACACTACTACTTCATTTATATGATTTCATCGTGCTAGGCCCGGCGTGAACTGCCAATAAATCTTACGTTGAAAGAATACATCTCTCGACAATAACTATTTTTGGCTCTCATAGTCCGAGGCAAAGATACGTAATATTTCTGAAAAGAGTGAAAAACAAATGAAAGTTTTTTAGAATACGAAAGGAACAAGAAGAAGAACAAGAAGAAAATCGCCCTTATTACATCTTAATTATCAACCATTTACTTGAAACATCGAAAAAATAGTATCTTCATATAAAAAAACACGTGTAAAACACCTTCATCTGTACAAGGCAGCCTACACCCCTTCCATCCCAATAATCCACCGACTGAAACTATTGCCCAATAGTATACAAAACCGCCCGTACATTCTGCGCCAAATGATTTTCCGTTCTGCTGCAAACGATTTTTCAATCTCCTGAGAACGATTTTCGGACATACTGACATCCGTCTTACGGGCTTTTCCATACTGAAAACCCTATCCGGAAAAGCATGGGTGTCCGAGGGATGTCCTTACCCTGTCCCACCTCCCACAAACTGTTTCTCTCCCGAAAAGGTTCGCTTCCTTCAGACTTCTTCTGTACCAACACTTTAAGGTGAACTTTCTGCCTTTATATCCTTCACCGGAATTTCACCGGAAAATGAAAAACGACACGCAAATACCGATTTACAAATATAAATCACCTGGTAATCAATAGGGTTACGATGAAGGGCTTGACAAAGGCTTTTTCATGTCGTATATTTGCAAACAAGAAGACACCGAAAACACAAAGCCTATGGACTTCAAAAAGATTGCATGCACCGCCGTAAGACGGTGGAACGAAAAACGTATGGCAGGAAGGGCGAAGGACGTGCCCCGTAGTGTTACGCCGCAGGCAGAAACCACTGCGGCCATGGCCAAGACCGGTTCGGCCAAAGCCGGAACCGCCACGCCGAGCCCCACATCCTTCCCGCAGCACGCGTCAAACGTCCTCAGGACAGCGGAAGCAAAGGCTGTTCAAAGCGAAACGCCTTCCCCGAAAGCCGCCAACCTCGAATCCGCCCTCGGCGGTTTCCTCGCCGGACGATACGGGTTCCGCTTCAACGTGCTCACCGGAGCCACGGAATTCCGCT
>ERZ779924.16-NODE-16-length-116855-cov-7.88586_pt1 | contig 116855 bp, 103 predicted proteins | sample MGYA00511955_ERZ779924 | MGnify/ENA primary metagenome ERZ779924 (study PRJEB29588, sample SAMEA1969417) | human gut metagenome | biome: human gut; feature: human-associated habitat; material: faeces | place: Denmark | collected 2008/2010 ... | reverse complement strand
CCGCCTTTTTCCATTCCGTTCCCCCGCGCACGGCCCATGCCGGGCGGGGGAACGGTTTTTTTTTATGGCCGTTGCGAGGTTCCCCTTTCACATCCTCCGGCGCTAATATGCTGTATAGGCATAAAGGGGGGGAGCCACTGTGTAGAGAGAATGTATTTGGGGTATATTTAGCTCAACGGGTGGAGGTGACGTGGCCCGGCTCATCCGCTTTTTTGATAAAGGCGATGAACTGTGTATCCATCTCATCTGTCTTGGTGGTGATAAGCATTATACGGGAAAGTTGTTTTATCTTCAGCGGGCTTCTCAAGATTGACGGGTTATCCCGGCCTCTGAAAGCAGGTAAATGAGTAACGGCACTGTAATTGTCCATGGCCTTCAGGACACAATGATGTCCTTTGGCAGAAATGGTTTGGACAAACTCGTAGACATCTTTTATGGTGTTCCTGAAAGTTCACATCCTGCTTGTCTTTGGGTAGCGAATAAGCGACGTTAGCATCGTCCAATTATGTCATTGTCTGGATGGTATATTAAGCAATATCTCTACATTGCAGGTCTGCATTATGAATGCGGGGACTAAAAATTCATTGGATTATCTGGCTTCTGGTGTAAAAGTATGGAGAAGAAACATCTTTCACAATCTTTGGCACCAATGAAACATGATTTGGGGATTTTACGGAAGGATGGAGATGATAAGTATTTGCTATCTCTGTTTAAAAGGGGTGGTTATATAATGGTTTTAATGAATACTGTATTATTTTAGTTGGGATAACTGTAGGCTTTGGTCTTTTTTAAGTATAATCTGATTTCGTTTTTGAATATGTAACCTGATGTTACATTCTTTCCTTTCTTCTAAACCTACCGGTATATCCTGTTCTTGTCTTATATCCAGATATTTATTTTATAATTCAGTTCTATGTAAGTGAAGAATTTATATGCATTGTTACCTTAATGTATGGAATCGGCTTTTTGCAAGAAAAAGTGGTAGATGTTACATACGCTAAAATATTCGCAATAGTTATTTTATGAAGTTTCTGATTTTTGTTTGTTTCTTTGCAATGGATTTTTTAGGGGAAGATGGCAATATGATTGAAAACAAATAAGATTTTATGGTTATGCGGAAAAGAAGAATGTTAATGGTATTATTGGCGGTGAGTTGGCTGATAGGTTCAGCCTGGGCTATCGACAACAAGGGGATTACTTTTGGGCAGCCTGCCGCTGATTGTTTTACGTTGGTTGAGGGTGGGGAGGTTACTCCGATATTATTGGATGAAAAAGATGACATCGGAGTTGCCATAGCTGCGAAAAACTTACAAGATGATTTCCGTAAGGTGACGGGAATGCAGGCCGAACTTCTCCACTCCGTAAAGGGGAAGCGTTTGATTGTGGTTGGTTCTTTGGAGAGCAGATTTGTCAAGGAACTCGTAAAGACGAAAAAGATAGATATAACTTCATTGGAAGGTAAACGTGAGAAATATTTGATGAGAGCTGTTTCTCGTCCTTTTGATGGAGTAGACGAGGCATGGGTCGTTATCGGCAGTGATAAGCGGGGAACGATTTATGGCATATATGAACTTTCAGAACAGATAGGGGTGTCTCCCTGGTATGATTGGGCAGATGTGCCTGTGGTGCAGCGTAAGAACCTGTATATTCAGCGTGGTGAATATACGGCCGGCGAACCGGCTGTAAGGTATAGGGGCATATTTCTGAACGATGAAGCCCCTTGCCTTACTGGATGGGTAAAGCATACCTATGGGACCAATTATGGAGACCACCGTTTTTATGCTCGGGTATTTGAGTTGATTCTTCGTTTGCGGGGGAACTTTATGTGGCCGGCCATGTGGTCATGGAGCTTCTATGCAGATGATCCCGAAAACAGCAGGACCGCCCGTGACATGGGGATCATCATGGGAACTTCGCATCATGAACCGATGGCACGCAACCATCAGGAATGGGCGCGTAAACGTAGGCAGTACGGGGTATGGGATTATGCGACGAACCAAAAGGTGCTTGATCGTTTTTTCCGTGAAGGAATAGAGCGTGCGAAAGATACTGAAGATTTGATAACCATCGGTATGCGTGGAGATGGTGATGCCCCGATGGGAGGAAAGGAAGGGGCAGACCACGAGTATGTCAACCGTGACGAATATAATATGAACTTGCTTGAGAAGGTAATTAAAAATCAGCGTAAAATCATTAGGGATGTGACTGGCAGACCTGCTGATGAGCGGCCGCAAGTGTGGGCCATATATAAAGAGGTACAGCGTTTTTATGACATGGGCCTGCGTGTACCCGATGATGTGATAATGTTGCTTTGCGATGATAACTGGGGAAATGTGCGTCGTCTGCCCAATGCGGAAGAACGCAAACGTCCCGGAGGATGGGGCATGTATTATCATGTGGATTATGTCGGTGCACCGAGAAATTCAAAATGGTTGAATGTGACTCCCATACAGAACATGTGGGAGCAGTTGCAGTTGACGTATGATTACGGTGTGGATAAATTATGGATTCTTAATGTAGGGGATTTGAAACCCATGGAGTATCCCATTACTTTGTTCTTGGATATGGCTTGGAACCCGAAACGGTATACGGCAGATAACCTGTTGGAGCATCCGCGTGGTTTTTGTGCCCGACAGTTTGGAGAAGGACAGGCAGATGAAGCTGCGCGTATCCTCAACCTTTATAGCAAATACAACGGGCGTGTGACTCCGGAAATGTTGGACCGCCATACTTACAATATAGAAACCGGCGAGTGGAAACAGGTGGCTGATGAATACCGTAAGTTGGAGGCCGATGCGCTTCGCCAATACCTGTCTTTGCCGCAGGAGTATCATGACGCTTACAAGCAGTTGATTCTTTTCCCGGTGCAAGCCATGGCCAATCTTTATGAGATGTATTATGCGCAAGCCATGAACCATAAGTTATATAAGGAGAACAATCCGCAAGCTAACTTTTGGGCGGATAAGGTGGCACGGACATTCAAGTTTGACTCTTTGTTATGTGATGACTACAATAATGTGATGTCCGGGGGGAAATGGAAAAACATGATGGCGCAGAAACATATCGGATATACCTCGTGGAATGATAACTTCCGTGCCAATATCATGCCGGAAGTATTCCGGATAGAGAATCCCGGGCGGCAAAAAGGAGGCTACGTCTTTACGGGCAAGCATGGCGTGGTGTCTATGGAAGCCGAGCATTATTTTGATGCAAAACCTGCCGCAACGGCCGATTGGAAGGCCATTCCTTATTTGGGGCGTACGCTGAGCGGTGTGGCATTGATGCCTTACACCGAGGGCGTGGAAGGCGCGTCGCTGACTTACAAGATGGCCCTTCCGGAAAATGTGCAGGAAGTCAACGTGCACGTGGTGGTCAAGTCCACGTTGGCTTTCCACGATGTGAAAGGCCACGAGTATTCCGTCGGTTTCGAAGGTGGTAAAGAGACGGTGGTCAATTTCAATGCCAATTTGAACGAGGAGCCGGAAAATGTGTATAATGTGTTTTACCCTACGGTAGCTCGTAGGGTTGTGGAGAAGGTTGTGAAACTTGCCGTTCCTCCATCTGCGGACGGGATGCAGTTGCTTATCTTGAAACCTTTAGATCCGGGAATTGTATTCGAGAAAATAGTAGTGGATTGTGGCGGATACCAAAAGAGCTATCTCTTTATGGATGAGTCACCGTGCAAGAGGGATTTGCGTAAGTAAAGTCATGGTGTATACGGAAGGATTACTGTTATAGAGTGTCCTTCCGTATATATTACTGTTGAACCTGTTGGGAATTTCCCTTTTTAAGGTTGGAGTTGAATGGTTTTTGATTACGGTTACCTGTAAGAATGCCGAAGGAAATTTTGTGTGTGAAAATAGTTTTTTGAGGTAAAAACGGGAACAGGTTCAACAATATAGATAGGTTAATGGTGAAGAATCTTGTTTCAGGTCTTTTTAATGATAATATAACAGTTTAATAATGTTTTTCCTTTTAATTTATTTGTTCGGGTTGATAATTTCTTTTATCTTTGCAGTCGAATAATGAAAAAGGAAGAAGTAATGGGTACAACGATTACATTATTGGCCATGTTGGATATTCGACTGCGTTTTGCGGTGGGAAGTGTGGTCTGTGCGTAGTTGTAGTGTGTAAAAAATACAAGGCCTTTCCCACTTCCCGGTGAGAAAGGCTTATTTTTTAGTAGATTATAAAACGGAAAGATATGAGCGACAGATTATTTATTTTTGATACGACCTTACGCGACGGGGAACAAGTTCCCGGCTGCCAGTTGAACACGGTAGAGAAAATTCAGGTGGCACGCCAGTTGGAGGCACTTGGAGTGGACGTGATAGAGGCCGGTTTCCCGGTATCCAGTCCCGGCGATTTCAATTCGGTGATAGAAATTTCGAAGGCGGTGACGTGGCCTACGATTTGTGCGTTGACCCGTGCGGTGCAGAAAGATATCGATGTGGCAGCCGAGGCTCTGCAGGCTGCCAAACACAAGCGGATACATACCGGCATAGGGACTTCGGATTCCCATATTAAATATAAGTTCAATTCCAACCGTGAGGAAATCATTGAACGTGCTGTGGCTGCCGTGAAGTATGCCAAACGCTACGTGGAGGACGTGGAGTTCTATGCCGAGGATGCGGGGCGTACGGACAATGAATATCTGGCCCGTGTGGTAGATGCCGTGGTAAAGGCCGGTGCGACGGTGGTGAACATTCCCGACACTACGGGATATTGCCTGCCTCAGGAGTTCGGGGCCAAAATCAAATATCTGATGGAACATGTGGACGGTCTTTCGGCCGGCAAGGCTATCTTGTCCACACATTGCCATAACGATTTGGGTATGGCTACGGCCAATACGATTGCGGGAATCATGAACGGTGCCCGCCAGGCGGAAGTCACCATTAACGGCATTGGTGAACGTGCGGGGAATACCTCTCTCGAAGAAGTGGCCATGATTCTTAAATGCCATAAAGGAATAGGTATTGATACCAATATCAACACCCAAAAGATATATCCTACGAGCCGTTTGGTGTCCAGCCTGATGAACATGCCGGTACAGCCCAACAAAGCCATCGTGGGACGTAATGCCTTCGCCCATTCTAGCGGAATTCATCAGGACGGTGTGCTGAAGAATGTGCAGACCTACGAAATCATGGATCCCAAGGATGTGGGTATTGATGACAATGCCATCGTTTTGACCGCACGTAGCGGACGGGCGGCTTTGAAACACCGTTTGAGCGTGTTGGGCGTGGAAATGGAGGGCGAACGTCTCGACGTGACTTATCAGGAATTCCTGAAGTTGGCCGACAAAAAGAAAGAAGTGAACGACGACGATATCCTGATGTTGGCCGGTGCCGACCGTGCAGCCGCCCACGCCGTGAAACTCGACTATTTGCAGGTCACTACGGGAATGGGCGTCAAGTCCGTGGCTTGTATCGGCTTGGACATTGCCGGTGAGAAGTTCGAAGCCTCGGCTAGCGGGAATGGCCCTGTGGATGCCGCCATATCGGCATTGAAGAACATCATCAAACGCCAGATGGTGCTGAAAGAATTCACCATACAGGCCATCAGCAAGGGGTCGGACGATGTGGGTAAGGTGCACATGCAAGTGGAATACGACGGTCATGTGTATTACGGTTTCGGAGCCAACACCGACATCGTGACGGCTTCCGTGGAAGCTTATATTGATTGTATCAACAAGTTTAAAAAATAAATATCCAAGACGACAATGGCAAATACTCTGTTTGACAAAATTTGGGATAAACACGTCGTACAGTACGTGGAAGACGGGCCGCAACAACTGTACATCGACAGGCTTTACTGTCATGAGGTGACCAGCCCGCAGGCTTTCGCCGGCATGCGTGCCCGAGGCTTGAAATGTTTCCGTCCCGACCATATTTATTGTATGCCGGACCATAACACTCCGACGCACGACCAGGATAAGCCGATAGAGGACCCTGTCAGCAAGACACAGGTGGACACGTTGGCCAAGAATGCGGCCGACTTCGGTTTGACCCACTTCGGCATGATGAACCCGAAGAACGGTATCATCCATGTGGTGGGGCCGGAGCGCGGCCTCTCGTTGCCCGGTATGACGATTGTGTGCGGCGATTCCCACACGTCTACACATGGAGCCATGGGAGCCGTGGCTTTCGGCATCGGAACGTCCGAAGTGGAGATGGTGATGGCATCCCAGTGCATCTTGCAGCAAAAGCCCAAATCCATGCGCATTAATGTGGAAGGCGAATTGGGGAAGGGGGTGACAGCCAAAGACGTGGCGCTTTATCTGATGTCGCAGTTGACGACTTCGGGGGCTACCGGTTATTTTGTGGAATATGCCGGTTCCGTAGTGCGTAATTTGTCCATGGAAGGACGTTTGACGTTGTGTAACCTTTCCATTGAAATGGGTGCCCGTGGCGGCTTCATTGCTCCGGACGAGGTGACTTTCGAGTACATCAAAGGGCGCGAATATGCTCCGAAGGGCGAAGCCTGGGACAAAGCCGTGGCCTATTGGAAGACCTTGAAGAGTGGGGAAGATGCCGTGTTCGACAAAGAACTGACCTTCAATGCGGCAGAAATTGAACCCCGTATCACATACGGGACGAATCCGGGTATGGGCATCGGCATTACGGAAAGTGTACCGGCGATAGACACGGTGCCTGAAGCCGGGCGTGTGTCATACCTGAAGTCCTTGGATTATATGGGTTTCCAACCGGGCGAGAAGCTGTTGGGCAAACCGGTGGATTATGTATTCCTCGGGGCATGTACCAACGGGCGCATCGAGGATTTCCGCGCTTTTGCTTCCATTGTGAAGGGACGTAAGAAGGCAGACCGTGTGGTGGCGTGGTTGGTGCCCGGTTCATGGATGGTGGCCGACCAGATTAAGGCCGAAGGTTTGGACAAGGTGTTTGAGGAGGCAGGCTTTGCGCTCCGTCAGCCCGGCTGTTCGGCTTGTTTGGCCATGAACGACGACAAGATTCCGGCAGGGAAACTGTCCGTGTCTACTTCCAACCGTAATTTTGAAGGACGTCAAGGTCCCGGTGCGCGTACGGTTTTGGCCAGTCCGTTGGTGGCCGCAGCCGCAGCCGTGACAGGAGTGATAACCGATCCGCGAACATTAATGTAATAGAGCAATGAAACAGAAATTCAATATCATAACAAGTACATGTGTGCCTCTTCCTTTGGAGAATGTGGATACCGACCAGATTATTCCGGCACGTTTCTTGAAAGCCACGACAAGAGAAGAGAGCTTTTTCGGTGAGAACCTGTTCCGTGACTGGCGTTACAATGCAGATGGGACGGTGAACAAGGATTTTGTATTGAATAACCCTACTTACGGGGGAGAGATTCTTGTGGCCGGGAAGAATTTCGGTAGCGGTTCCAGTCGCGAACATGCGGCTTGGGCAATAGCCGGTTACGGTTTCCGGGTCGTTATCAGCAGTTTCTTTGCCGACATCCACAAGAACAACGAATTGAACAATTTTGTGTTGCCTGTGGTGGTCAGCGAGGACTTCCTGGCCGAATTGTTTGCTTCCATCGAAGCCGACCCGAAGATGCAGGTAGAGGTGGATTTGCCGAACCAGACAGTGACCAATAAGGCCACGGGGCATAGTGAGAAGTTTGAAATCAACGGGTATAAGAAATATTGTTTGATGAATGCGCTCGACGACATCGACTTCCTGTTGGAAAACAAAGGAAAGATAGAGGATTGGGAGCGTCGTAACGCCTGATAAGGATGGAAGCGAATCCTGTGAAGATAGAAATCATGGACACGACCTTGCGCGACGGGGAACAAACCTGTGGCGTAAGTTTCGTGCCGCATGAAAAGTTGATGATAGCCCGTGCGCTGTTGCAGGACCTGAACGTGGATCGCATAGAAGTGGCTTCGGCTCGGGTATCCGAGGGAGAGGTGGATGCGGTGCGTAGCATTTGCCAGTGGGCGCGCCAGACCGGGCGGCTCCATCGGGTGGAAGTTTTGGGGTTTGTAGACGGGCACGCTTCTTTGGACTGGATTCATGCTTGCGGGTGTAAGAACATCAATTTGTTGTGCAAGGGGTCGGAGAACCATTGTACGAACCAGTTGAAGAAAACGTTGGAGCAGCACGTGGCCGACATCCATCGTTCTTTGGATTATGCCGAAGAACTGGGCATTGCCGTAAACGTCTATCTGGAAGACTGGAGCAACGGCATGAAGCATTCGCCGGACTATGTCTTTGCATTGATGGATGCTTTGAAAGATACGAAAATCCGGCGTTTTATGTTGCCGGATACGTTGGGCATCCTGAATCCATTGGATTTGTTGGGTTACATCCGCAAGATGGTGAAACGCTATCCGGGCGTGCATTTCGACTTCCATGCCCATAACGATTACGACTTGGCCATTTCCAACGTGTTGGCTGCCGTGTTGGGCGGTTGCCGGGGCATCCATACCTCGGTCAACGGCTTGGGCGAACGGGCAGGGAATGCCCCGTTGGCCAGTGTGCAGGCGATATTGAAAGACCAGTTCAATGCACAGACAGGCATCGACGAGAGCCGGTTGAACGAAGTGAGCCGGATGGTGGAAAGCTATTCCGGCATCCCTATCCCGCCCAACCGTCCGATTACGGGCGAGAGTGTGTTTACGCAGGTGGCCGGTGTGCATGCCGACGGGGACAACAAGGCCAACCTTTATTGCAACGACCTTTTGCCCGAGCGTTTCGGCCGTAAGCGGGAATATGCCTTGGGTAAAAACAGTGGGAAGGCCAATATCCTCAAGAACTTGGAGGAATTGGGTTTGGAATTGTCGCCCGAGCAGACTCGCAAAGTGACGGAACGTATCATCGAGTTGGGCGACAAGAAAGAGTTGGTGACGCAGGAGGATTTGCCTTACATCGTGTCCGACGTGCTGAAGCATGATACCGTGGAGGAGCATGTCCGGCTGTTGAGTTACATGGTCACCACGGCGTACGGCCTGAAACCGATGGCACAAGTAAAGCTGGAAATCAACGGGGAGGCTTACGAAGAGAATGCTTCCGGCGACGGCCAGTTCGATGCTTTCATGCGGGCTGCCCGTCATATCTATAAGAACCGCCTTTCGCGGAAGTTCCCGTGGCTAGCCAATTACAGTGTGAGTATTCCGCCGGGTGGGCGGACGGATGCTTTGGTACAGGCCGTCATTACGTGGAACTGGAACGGGAAGGTATATCGTACGCGCGGACTGGATGCCGACCAGACGGAAGCCGCCATCAAGGCCACGGTGAAGTTGCTGAACCTCATCGAGGGAGACTATAAGGACTTGGAGAGTCATGTTTGATGATTGAAATAACGAATATAAACTGAATATTATGGATTTAAAGATTGCCGTATTGCCGGGCGACGGCATAGGCCCCGAGATTTCGGAACAAGGAGTTGCAGTGATGAATGCCGTGTGCGAGAAGTTCGGCCATCACGCAAGTTACCAATATGCACTTTGCGGTGCGGAAGCCATCGACAAAGTGGGCGACCCGTTCCCCGAAGAAACGTTTAAAGTCTGCATGGATGCCGATGCCGTGCTGTTTTCTGCCGTGGGAGACCCCAAGTTCGACAATGACCCCACGGCCAAGGTACGCCCCGAACAAGGCCTTTTGGCCATGCGCAAGAAGTTAGGTTTGTTTGCCAATATTCGTCCGGTGGAGACTTTTGATTGCCTGATTCACAAGTCGCCGTTGAAGGACGAGTTGGTGCGCGGTGCCGACTTCATTTGTATCCGCGAACTGACCGGCGGCATGTATTTCGGAGAGAAGTACCAAGATGATGAAAAGGCATACGACACGAACGCTTATACACGTCCGGAAATCGAACGCATCCTCCGCGTGGCGTACGAATATGCGATGCGCCGCCGCAAGCACCTGACGGTGGTGGACAAGGCCAACGTGTTGGCATCGAGCCGGCTGTGGCGTCAGGTGGCCAAGGAGATGGCTCCGCAGTATCCTGAAGTGGAGACCGATTATATGTTCGTGGACAATGCCGCCATGCGCATGATTCAAGACCCGCGTTTCTTTGACGTGATGGTGACGGAGAATACTTTCGGCGACATCCTGACCGACGAAGGCTCTTGCATTACCGGTTCCATGGGCTTGTTGCCGTCGGCTTCCACGGGTGAGCATACGCCAGTGTTCGAACCTATCCATGGTTCTTGGCCGCAAGCCAAGGGGCAGAACATCGCTAATCCTTTGGCCCAGATTCTTTCCGTGGCCATGCTGTTCGAGTACTTTGATTTGAAGGAAGAAGGCGCATTGATTCGCAAGGCTGTGAATGCTTCTTTGGATGCCAATGTACGTACGCCGGAAATTCAGGTAGAAGGCGGGGAGCGTTACGGGACGACGGAAGTAGGGCAGTGGATTGTGGATTATATCAAGAAAGCCTGACAGTATATGTAGAAAGGAGCAGCCAATGTGTCATTCTGTGGCACGTGGGCTGCTCCTTTCTTTATGGGATATCACAGTTTCTTAGTAGTCGATGAGCGGCAGGTTTTGCCGGGTAAGCACACAGCAGTCTTTCCTTTTTAAAACGACGTGCAACCGGGCCGTCATATACTTTTCTACGGTATAACCTTCATTTTCAAAATGTGGGATGATGTCTCCGTCCGTCATGTTCCTATGGGGGAGGGCGGCCATGGATTCCATTACGTTCCAACTTAACAGGATGAAATGCGACGACAGTCGTGCGAGGTTACGTATGGCCGTGGATGCCGATTCCTCCGGGATATACGGGAGCACGTCCTTGCATACCACGATGTCAAAGGGGGTAGGGATGTCCAGCTCTTCCGTGAGGTCTGCCACTTCGCAGGCAGCATCCCCTTCAGGCAGGAGCATGCCCGACAAATCCGGAGTGTGGGGATTCGCGTCATATCCGGCAAACGCAAGTCCGTGGCTTCTCCATTGCGATACGTAATAACCGGCACCGCATCCCATGTCTATTCCCGTCCTTGCCCCTATGTCCCACCACATTTGCGTGACGAAATCGCAAAACTTCTTGTCATACCCGTATTTCAGGAAACCGTCATACCTCCAACCTCCGGTAGGCATCAGATGAATATCCTTATCTTGTAACAGATACCGGTCTATCCTGTCCAATAGCACCGTACTGCATGGCAGCTCGATTTTTCGTGCGAAAAGGTATTCGTCTTCCAAAAGGTAATGGAAGTGTTCGCATCCCAAATTGGCCGGCCGGTTGCCGTTTTCATGTTTCCAACGGATAAAGCGGTGGTTCCAAGGCACGATGTCCTCCTTGTTCATCAGATTGACTAGTACGGTGGCCACATAACATTCCTCCGGCGCGAAAGTCATCCACATCCGGCCATAGAGCGAGGGGAAGCGGTCGGTATAGTCCAACAAGGTGGTGGCAGCCTTTCGGGTAATGGACCACCATTGCGAACTGCCGTACAGATGGTCGAACTCGTCGGGAATGGGGCGTTTGGCCCTTTTGGCCTGTTGTTGCCTTACCTGTTCCCTGACCCACCCGCGCGGATTCCTTTTGCCTGCGGCATAGTCGTATGGATAATAATATTGCAGTCGGCGGAAAGTATTGTCTTCCCAGTTCGGATGCGGCAAATGCAGGTATCCGATGTATTCTTTTCCCGCATTCCGGTCAAAGAACTCCAAGAAATAATCTAACGGACGGGTTGGGTAGTCTTGTCCGCTGATAAGATGGAAGTAATCGGCATCACTGCGTTGCACAGCTATACGCAACAGGTGCATTTCGCTTTCCAATACACTTGTGCCGCCCCAGTTCACGTCATATTCACGCGAAACAGCTTTCACTTGTTGGTAACTACGTAACTTTTCTTCCTCTTCGCGTGTGACGGATTGCTTTTTGTCTATATGGATGAATACGTCGCAATCCTTTTCGAAATATCCGGCCAACCTGCATAATTGCCCGATGTTTTTGTGGGCTAAGATTAAAATGGCATGTCTCATGGCTTTAATGTCGTTGTGTGATTGAATCGGGAAGGGTTATTAGCATCTCAGGCTTGAACAAATCCTCCTTTTTATAGATGACTTTCCTCCAAATCTCTTCAATGACGAGTGAATCATGAGGATTTCTTGATGTACGTAGGATTTCGTCCAGGCTTTGGTTGTACGCCTTTCTTCCATCTAAAATTAGAATGATAAAAGCACGGTTTATCTGGTCTCCGAAATCCTTTTTTACCGCTATCAACGAATCGTATATAGCCACAGCCCTCGTGAAACAAGAGCGTGCCTTGACGCTGTCATTTTTCATCTGGTATATCCATCCTTCGCCGAAGTAGAATTGAGGGTTGCGGGGATATCGGGTGTGCAGTGTGTCAATAAACAGGAGCGCGCTTTCCAAATCCCTCCTGCATAATAATGTATTTAAACGCATTCCGGCCTGAAAACGCTCTCGTTTTGCTTTCTTGTCTGACGGGAGAGTTTCATCGGAATGTTTGCATCCATGGATTACAGTTACAAAAAGTGCAAGGCACACTGTAATTGCTATCCAAGTAGGGCTTTTTACGTCGAAGAGGTATGTTTTTCTTTTATTCATTTATAGTTCGTTTGACATTTCTTGGTTGTTTGAGTTCAGGTTGATAACTTTTGGGAGTCTTTCAGGTGTATTTGTTACGATGCTTTTGATGAAGTAGGTTTTGGGCGTGCCTTGGCGGACTTGGCATATAAGTTGTCCATTCTCAAATCGGATGATGATGCGATGCAGTGCCCCAACATGTTTGGGCGTGGCGATAAACAAGGTACCTCCATGTAAGATGCGACTGCTATGCGCGTAATTTTCTAGATGAGGCTTTCCTTTTTGCAAAAACGCTCCCAAATCCTTGGTGTTGTCATAGAAGTCTCCGTCAATGGTGTCGTTACCGGTACATTCTTGTAGGGTCAATGCTTCTACCTTATTTCCTTTTATTTGTAGAGGAATGAGTACGTTTCCTGAAGCCTGTGGAGTGGTCATGAATGTAATATTCGTCAGGCTGTCTGCGCATCCCTCTAAATAAGGTTCAATTCCTCCAACGAAGAGTCCATGTTTATAACCGGTCGGGACAGTCTCGAACGACAACTTATATAAGTTGATGCCATGAGCGAACGAATCGCATAAAGCGATTCGTTCAGCTTGTATTTGACTTATATGGTATTTGTATGCCTTTTTTGTGGTGAAATGCTGTATGGTTAAACCTATTGCCACAATCAGGATGAGCAAAAGCACTATTGCCGCAAAAATACGGACGATAATCTTTATTAGTTTTATTATCAGCTTCATTCGTTATTTATTTGGGTGTGACGTAGATGAAGTAAGCATCACAATTTTTAGAATCATCGTCATAATTGAATGTCCATTTCCCGGGTAGGTCTCAGGCTGTCGTTCTCCATACGGATGGTTTGATAGTCCTTTTCAGGTACATTGTCTCCTATTCCTGCTTGCAAACAGGAATTAGGAGGATAATGGAATTTTGCCTTTCAGCAAGACGAAGACCCTACCGTTCTTATCGTTGTAAGGACAGGTCAGATTCTTGACTGTTATAGAATCTTTCATCGGAGACATGCCGTACCGTACAACGTCGTTTTCCAACCACCGGGCAAAGGAGATACTCATTTGTATCTCATCCTCCATCCGGTCGGTAAAAGGTTCCCACGTCTGATAGCGGGACATGGCTTCCTGCCAGGAACGGATATGGTGGTCGATGGGGGCTTTGACGAAAGTGTTGACTTTCTCGCCGCTTGAGGTCTTGACAATGTCCAGACGGAATGAAATGGAGTCTTTGCCTTGTCTTATATCCGTCATGGGTAGGACGAAATAGCCGCATTCGTAGCCTTCCCGAGCCTGCTCGAACTCATCGGTCGTCCCCCAAAAGTTCCCTTTCTTCAATTTGCCGTTTTCCAAATACAATTCCATATAACAGTCTTCGGGAAGCAAGTCCGGATAATGGTCTTGCTCCGGATTATGGTAACGGTACAGTAGGGTGTCAATGTCCCTACGCTCTTGTGCGGCAAGCGGTATGGTACTGAAAGTGTACCAGGCTGCCGATAGTGTCACGATGGTGGCAAGGAAAGCTTTGCGTTTGGATTGGTTTGGTTTGTACGGTTTCATAACGTATTTTCTTTTTGATGGTGTTTTTAAGGGATAAGTTCCACGTCGGCTATTTTATATTTGCCGTCTTGGCATTGGAGGGCAACTTGAAGTTTTGTGTAGCTATAGCTTACCGTGAAGCATTCTTTGTTTTTGGTGGGATGGACCTGTAAAGAACTGTACCAAAAGACATCGAAGTCGTCATTTCCTATGACGGGGTCGAACATAGGATCTTCCAGTTCCACTTCTTTTCTCGACCGGACGTATTTTTCCTGCATGGCGGGGGTACAGTAGGTCTCTCGCAAGTGTTTCAAGCCTTGTTCCAAATCCGGTTCCATTTTTATGTAAGTATGGGCGTACGACTTGTAAAAGGTTGCCACAAATGTCTTCCCGTCTTGGTGGTCTATGACCTTTTCCTCAGGAATATCAAACCAATAATCCCCGTAATTACGGTTGCCCCAATCAGGTGTTACGTACGAAATACGTGTCTTTCCCAAGGAATCTGTCGTGATGCGTAACGGGATATAGGTCGTTGAATCTTGGGGGTACGGGCGGTATGACACTTCGTACCAACAGCCGTACAGATGTCTGCACCGTACGGACTGGATGGAATATTCCGTAACGTCTTGCGCCCGAATCATGGGGTCGCTATCCGTGGCGCATGCCAGTCGCGCCCGTTTTTCCCTCATTTCCGGGGTGAGCAGATTTTGAAGAAACTTTTCCTCTGTTTTTCTGTCATCGGTGTTGATGGCCTCCATGTATTCCTGGTATGATTTTTGGAGATACTTTTCTATTTGCCTCCCGTCCGAAGGGGCAGATGGAGACAGTGCCTTTACGGCTCTTGTCGTAAGGAGGGACAGTAAGAGGACGAGGATTCTGAGAACCTGCATTTTGCCGGATGCAGGATGAGGCAATGTTTTGTCCTGTCCGTTTTGGGGGCAGGTGCAACAAATGGTAAGGTCTTTCATTTGCTTTTCATTATGTAGGTTGCTCCAAATGTATGGAGAAAGTGCGGGACGGCCAAAGGTTTTCATCATTTTTAATGGATAAATATTGAATCCTTGTGTTGGCCTTTGTGGGCAAGATTCAAAAAAATGGGAGTCTGATGATGGCCGGTACCTCCCCGATGCGGCTTCGTCATGGACTTGACAAAATGCTACCATTGACAGATTGTCATTTTTACCCTTTCAAAACTTCTTTATTTCGGCCCAATTATTGGAGTGCTCGAAAATAAACGATTTACGCGGGGGCTAGCAGGATCGCTGTGTCAGCCTTCAGGCGGTTTGAACAGACATCGTGTCAGCCGGAAAACCGTTTTTTGCGCTTACCGTTCGTGGACGGGTGAGCCACACATCCCATTCTCCGTACAATCCGTCATGCGGAACTTGACATAAGAAATCATTCAAATAGAAGAATATACCCTCTCAAACCCACTTGGTTTTCCACTTTCAGGACAGAAAAACGCTGTTTTTCACCGAACAGAAAATCATTTTCAGCCAAATGAGAAATCATTCGGCTGAAAATGATTTTCTGTTTGGCTTTAAATGGTTCTTAAAAATAGTGAATATCCACTTGGATTTAGACTGTAATTGTGAAAGGATGTATCTGAAACAGTCCGGATTTGCTGTCGGTTGGAGGATTTATGAAAGGAAAGAGAGGCGGAGGACAACTGTTTTTATGTCTTTATGATGCCGTGATGCGCATTTTACTGCCTTTTTGAAAGTGTAGAATTTGGTGGGATGTTTTTGGAATTTTAAAGTGAACCAGATGAGGAAATCCGGATATTTTTGTTTAAATTTGGGGGTGGCAATCAGGGGATGCCGCATGAAAACGAGTGATATTATGTTTAAATCTGATACGTGCCCATGAGAAAGTTATTGTGTTTGTGGCTGTTGGTGGGACTGATGGCTTGCCGGGAAGAGAAAGACGATACGGGGTTACATTTTGCGGAAACTCTGGAGTTTACGGAGGATTGCAGCGGACTGGTTTCTGATTATGTGGATTCCGTCCGTTATCTGGTGTTGGCAGATACTGGCGTGGCCGGTTTGCGGCAGATGACCAAAGTGCTGTTTCACAACGGGTTGATTTATGTCGGTGATTTCCCGAGCCACAGGATTGTCGTTTTCGACATGACGGGTGTCCCTACTCTTGTGTTGGACAAGCAGGGGCGCGGTTCCGGCGAGTATTTGAGGATTACCGATTTTTCGGTGGATGAGAAGCACATTTATATTTATGAAGATGTGGGAGAGAGGCTGTTGGCCTACGGATGCAGGGACGGGCAGTATAGGTTCCAGAAGCCCGTGCCGGTTCGCGCCAATTCGATAGCCGCCATGCCGGATGGGAAATTCTTGTTGTCTTATAATCCCGCTATGATTTCCAAATATGATGATCATCCTCCTTATTTCCTCTTTAGGGTAGGCCGTGACATGCAGATTGAGAGGAAATGGATGGAGTATGATACGACATCTTGCGAAATGCCGCCTGTCGGATTCGTACTCGAAGACTCCGGAGGTTTTGTCTGCTTTTCGACCCGGCTCTTCGATGGTTTTACCCTCTTTGACAAGGACGGAGACGGGGACTGCGTGCACGTCAAAATTGATTTTGAGCACAAGTTATCGGAGGAAGAACGCCGGGATCCCCAGCTTTATGACAACGCCAAGGCTTATACCTTGCTTCGCGCTCCGCTTTGCACGAAAGATTATTTTGTTTTTTCAATCGGCTTTGGAAGCCACTTTGATACTTATTTGTATGACCGCAAGAACCGTGTGTTCTGTCGCCGCTATGGCGAGCTTCTTGATTACTATAAGATGCCGTTTTATCCAATGGCGGTGCATGGGGATGAGTTCGTGTCCATGGTTTACGATGATGAATGGTACAAACAGAGTCAGATGGGTGCCCTTACGAAAGCCGATTCGGCTACGGAGCAAGCCCTGAAGAACGGGAATCACGTGTTGATCTTCTTCACCATGAAACGCCCGTAGTCCTGAATTTAGGGGCGGAAAGTCGAGGCCGTGTCTGTCAAAATGCTTATATTTGCGAATAGAATCCTTCTCGCGAGGTTTCAGGTATCAATCAAAAAAGGAGGGAGTATGGGAAAGTGGAAATTGACTTTGGGGTTGTGTTTGGCGGCAACCGTCTGTCAGGCTCAGGTGTCGGACTATAGGACGTACGTGCGGCGGGCGTTGGAGTCCATGTCGGCGGACAGTACGGAGAAGGCCGAGCGTCTGTTCCGTGAGGCCATGCGCATTGAACCGGCGCAGCGTTCCAATGCCATGATATACTACCAGATTGGACGGATGCAGGAGCACCGGGGCAAGCCGGAGAAAGCCTTGGAGAGCTACACGATGGGGCTGAACGTGGCTCCCCACGTCTTGCCGCTCCGCATGGCGCGGGCCAAGCTCTACATGCAGTTGGGCAACAAGGAGAAGGCTTTGGTGGACTATAGCGACGTGTTGGACTGGAAGGCCGACGAGCAGGAAGCGCTTTTCATGCGTGCGTATATCTATACCGGGCAACGGCTTTACAGGAGGGCGCGTGCGGATTACGAGGCTTTGCTCAAGCTGAACCCTGCACACGAAGAGGCGCGTATCGGCTTGGTGCTGTTGAATGAGAAAGACAACCGTCCGCGGGAGGCCATGGAGCAGATCAATGCCATGGTGGCTGCCGCGCCGGACCATGCCATCCTCTATGCCGTACGTGCCGGTTTGGAACAGACGCGCAAGCAATACGAGGCGGCTGAGGCGGATTTCACGAAAGCGATTTCTTTGGAACCGAAGAACATTGATTATTTGCTCAACCGTGCCGCGCTCTACATCGAGACGAAGCGGAAGAAAGAAGCCCGTGCCGATTTGGACAAGGCCATGGAACTGGGAGCCAATCCCGAGGACGTGGCTTCCATGCGGCACGAACTGCGATGAGTTTTGGTTTATTTCGCTTCAGCTCTTATGGTGAGCCGTGAAGGGTAGCGGGATTGGTTGTGGTATACCATGACGGATTGCATGCTGTAGCCATGCCCCTTGGGCGTGAAGCGTACGGTCAGTTTTCCACTCTCCCCCTTGCGGAGCGGGGCGTTTTTCCATTGTGGGACTACGCAGTCGCAAGAGTGGCGCACGTCATGTATCACCAGAAGGCTGTCCGTTGTGTTCCGGTAGTCAAATTCGACTTCGTATGTCTTTCCTCTTTCCACCGTTCCCAGGTCTTTGTCTGTGAAGGTGAATAGCGTATGTTTCTTGTCTTCTCGTGCCAGATATCCCGTCATGGTTTCATAATATGAGGCGGAGAAATCCGGAAACAGTTTGGAGGGGAAAAAGGTGGATTCGCATTGCAGCGTTTGGTGGCGTAAAAGGAACAAGTATGGAATGCCTTTCTTGTCGTTTCGACTGAATAACTCCTGTCCGGTACCATTCGTCAGGTGGTAGACCGGTACTTTGATGCCGTACTTCTCCACGGCAATTTTCAGCACCCGCAGATTGTCATAGGTGGCGATAATTGCTATATGTGAACAATCCTTCAAGTTGTTTATCTGTTTGATTTCCGCCAGTACGCAGTCTTCGCAGAAGCTGCCCCTGATTCTTAATATCAGTTTGTCTTCTTTTGCCAGACTGTCTATTCTCACGGGGTTACCTTGCAAATCTTCTACCGTCAGGCTTCCGGGCAGTGCGAAATCGTATGTTTCCGTGGCGTTCATCAGGCAATATTCCCTGAAGAGTTTCTCGTCCGTACTGCCTTGTTTCTCCTGTGGGGAATGGCAGGATGCCGCTGTCCACAGGAGGAACAAGGAGGTTAATAGTGGATACTTCATCTTTGTATAAGGTTTATTTCAGACGTATTCTGACAATGACAGGGTTGTCGGTTTCGGACATTCCGGCTACTTGACGGGCCAAGGCGGGAGAAAATTCCTGTTTCTTCCCGTTCTGGACAAGCATGCCAGGCTCTTCCACCTTATAGAGATATTCTTCATCCACGAACTCTATGCCTGATGCGAGTGGGTTGTGGTTGTAATCGTCCATGTTGAAATAACCCATGTTGTGCACCGTGCTGTCCCGTTTGTCCACGTATGCTGTGCCGATAAGGCCACGCGCATAGTTGAAAATGACATATCGGCCGTTTTCATAGAAACCATTACTCATCTTGGTCAGGTTGCCATCTCTTTCCTCGCGTTGCATCCGGTCAATATCAAGTTCCCCGTCTTCAAAGGACGGATGGTAGGTGTTGGTCGTGAAGTCAATCTTATACCTTGGCGTAAGTTTTCCGTCGCGGTTTACCGTGTAGACTCGGGGGGATAAATCCTCAGATAGCAATAGCGTATCCTTGTACATGGAAAAGTTGCGGTCGGATAACGGAATCTTGTGCAGCTTCTCGTTGTGCCGGAAAGGCAGTTGGTGGAGCGCGGCTTCCCCGTCTTGTACTACGTTGAAGCGGAATTGGCTTTCTCCGTCCATGTCCGGATATTCATTGGGCGTTCTTCCTGTGTACGCATAAATCGTGTTTCCACGAATGGCAAATGAGGTGATGATGTAAGGTGAAGGGGTTTCTTTCAGGAACTTTCCATTCTCGTCATACTCAAATATGGCACGGTCCACGTCGGAGAAAATGCAGATATGGCCGTTGTCCATGTCGAGGGAGAAGTCGGAAGTGCGCCCGTATTCTCCCGGCCCTTGTCCTTGTGCATGCACGCGGTAAAGGTAGTTGCCGGACATGTTGAAACAGAACACACTTTCCGATAGCCTGTCCCAAATGTATATCTTTCCGTGTCGTACAATCATTTTTTCAATTTCCCCTACCGTGATGTCCTCATTGGTTTGCAAAGGGATATATTCCACGGTATCAGCGATTTCCGACAGGTTGAAAAAACGAAGACTTGTGTATTGACCATCAGGATTGAATGAAATAACGTGAAAACAGGAGTCGTTTGACATGTAAACTCTCGATTCATTCTTCTGGTGGCAACTACTGAATAATGCCATGCAGAAGATGGGGAAGGCAAATAATTTCTTTTTCATGATAATAATTATCCGTTCTTCCTACATCTGTAATAGTCGCAGGAATGTTGTTCGTTTCCAGTATACTCACAATGATTTTCCGTGCCTTCAGAACTGTAGGGAATGGTAAAATCAGCTTCACAAGAAGTTCCTCCTACGTAAGGAATCCAATCGGGAATTGTGATTCCGATATGGCAATTAAAATATTCTGTAATAGTACATGGTAGGGGATTGTCTATATGGTATTGCTTACCACTTGAACTTCCACTTTCGTTTTGAGCCAAAACTTCTACGTCCCTTAGTGTTAAGAGGCTTTCATTTATCTCTTGATACTTGTTATACGTGTGATAACCACTGTAAGCAGTGATTCCCAATAGGATTGTGAAAAGGGGCGCAGCCCATACTTTCTTGTTCGTTTTCATTTTCTTTGTTTTTAGTGAATATTGATATTTATTTCGTATGAATGAAAGTTGCATGCTTTTCTTCCACTCCATGAAATGTATTGCAAAGAAAATCTAATTTCATGAATTGCGGGAAATAATGTCGGTCAAATTTGGTCAAATCCATAGTCAATTTTAGTCAAGATGCTTATATCTAACGGTTTATGTTTTATGTCTGATATATCATATATTATAGGTAAATAGCGTAAACTGTATCATGGAAATTATGTTGTAAGACATAAGTCATGTTTTTATTATTGTTTATTTTGTGAGAATATTAGATTTTCTTTATATTCGCAAATAAATAAAAACCTATCATTAACAAATTTAATATGAAAAGGAAAAACGTAATTTTATCTCTTGTTGCAAGTATAAGTGTTTCGATACTTGTAGTAGGTCTTTTTGCCGTTAAACAATTCATGCAATGGAGAATGATTCTTAATAGCGGTGTGTTTTCCGCAGCTCATAAGGATATTATGGAGGAATTATTAGGGCATGCTTTTATATGGGGCATTATAGTATTGGTTTGTTCTTTGTTAGTAATACTATTTTTATGTTGGTTGCTGTTGCCTGATAGAAAAGAACGTGATATATGTGAGGTTTTAGGTAACCTTTCTGTAGAAAATGAGTTTGACTCGTTACGGGTAGATACGGTAAACAATTTGATAGTGTATGGGGAAGTGAAGGTAAAATGTCGTCCTCAAATTACAAAGATTGTTATTCATTTAAAGCGTTCTGATAAACATTCTATGTCGTATGAAGAATTGAATGATATTTTTGGGCAGGGATTTTATGACGGTTCATATTCCAGTCAAAAGAAAGCCAATAATCTTAAATATGAATTGAAAAGGTTGTTGGAAAGAATGCCGTTTGTGGTTTGTCCAACTACACCGAATGAAATAAAACTGTTAGGCAAGGCTGTCAGGTAAAATAGGAAAAAGTGTTGGAAGGTTATGCCGTGCCTGTATTGGTAATAATGCGATATTGTACAAGTAAGTTTCGTAAGATTTTGCGCTTGTGATTTTACAGATTGTCTGCTCTTTGATGGCATACAGTCTGGATTGTCAGAAAAAGTAGCCGGTCGTATAACAGAAAGCCCCGTCCTATAGGCGGGAAAGGCCGGAAGGACGGGGCTGTGCCCGAGCCTTAAGGGGGCTGGCTCAGGCATTTGCTTATGAAACAGATTTTATTTTTTACGTACGATGGTCTGTGCGCGGTCGGGACCTACGGACAGGATCGTAATCGGAGTCTCCAATTCCGTTTCGAGGAAACGGATGTAGTCCTTGAAAGCTTGCGGGAACTGGCTCTCGTCCGTCATGTGCGACAAGTCTTCCTTCCAACCCGGAAGTTCCTTGTAGACGGCTTCGCAGCCTTCCGTCTCGAAAGGCATGTCTTCCATCACCACGCCGTCTTTCTTGTAGGCCACGCACGCCTTGATGGTGTCGAACCCGTCGAGCACGTCGCTTTTCATCATGATGAGCTGCGTCACGCCGTTGATCATGATGGCATACTTCAATGCCACCAAATCCACCCAACCGCAACGGCGGTTGCGTCCCGTCACGGCACCGTATTCGTGTCCTACTTCGCGGAGCGTGTCGCCTGTCTCGTCGAACAACTCTACGGGGAACGGACCCGAGCCTACGCGTGTGCTGTATGCCTTGAAGATACCGAACACTTCACGGATGTCCGTCGGGCCTACGCCCAGTCCCGTGCATACGCCTCCGCTAGTGGTATTGGAAGAGCTGACGAAAGGATAGGTTCCGTGGTCGATGTCGAGCATGGTGCCTTGAGCGCCTTCGGCCAACACGTTCTTGCCTTCCTTCAGGTAACGGTTGATTTCGATTTCCGTGTCTGTCAGGTGGAAACCGCGCAAGTATTCCACGCCCTCCAACCAGAGCTTTTCTTCGTCCGTGATGTCGTAGTCCGTATAGTGTAAGTCTTTCAGTATCTGTTTGTGGCGTGCTTTCAGGGCCGCATATTTTTCTTCAAAGCGGTCGAGGATGTCACCCACGCGCAAGCCGATACGTGCGGCTTTGTCGCTGTATGTGGGGCCGATACCCTTGCCGGTGGTGCCCACTTTGGCTTTGCCTTTGGCGGCTTCGTAGGCACGGTCCAGGACACGGTGGGTCGGCAGGATCAAGTGGGCGCGCTTGCTGATGTGCAGACGTTCTTTCAGGTCGTATCCTGCGGCCTCCAGTTCCTTGGCTTCGGCCATGAACAAGTCCGGGGCGATGACGCAACCGTTGCCGATGATGTTCACTTTGTCTTTTGCGAAGATGCCCGAGGGGATGGAGCGGAGTACGAACTTCTGGCCTTCGAAAATGATGGTGTGTCCGGCATTCGGGCCGCCTGCGAAGCGGGCCACCACGTCATATTCCGGGGTAAACACGTCTACCACTTTTCCTTTGCCTTCGTCTCCGAAAACGATGCCTAACAGGGCATCTACTTTTCCTTTTTTCATATTCTTATAAAAGCTTTTGTTTTACCAAACCGCACAAAGTTAATCTTTTTTTCTTTAAAATCAGAATGATGTGCGTCCTATTTTTGTGGGAAGTTCAGAATCCGGCTTCCCGGAGAATCTTTTCCCCTGCCTCGTGTGCCGCGTCGTCCAATGCCTGGTATTTCTGTAAGGCCGAGACGGCGGCGCGGCGTACGGGGAGGGGCGCGTGCAGGGCCGTGCGGGCTTGGTCGAGAAACTCGTCGGCCGAGCGTTCGTTGGGGCGGAGGCCCTGCATGAACAGGCGTGCCAGGATCAGGTAGCCGCATTGCTGGAACATGTCGTCTTCCGAGGCAATCCATTCGTACGCTTTCTGCGAGGCGTAGGGCAGGCGGCAGAACAAGTTCTGCACGGTATGTTGTGCGATTTCCGTATTGGGCATCGCTTCCACCCAAATGTCGGCGATTTCGGGATAGAACGTATCGGTGGGTTGGAGCATGGCAGCCAGCAGCTTGCATTCCCGGATGTCTTCTTTCCACAAGGCTTGGGCCAGTTCGTGGTTTGCAGGGAACTCGGCGGCGATGTCACGGAGTCGGGGTAGTTCCACCCCGAAGTTCAGTTTGTAATTCATGCCGTTTTCACGCATGTAGGTAGAAGCCACGCCGTTCATGGAGAGGCGCAGCTCCGTTTTTATCTTTCGGATGGTTGCTGGTATGTCCATTATTCGTTACAATAAGGCAGGGTGGCATAATCCCGGCTGTAGCGCAGCATTTGTGCATCGTAGGCTTCGCCGTATTCCACCCTGATGTCGGTGATTTCCTTTTGTTCATTGTAGACCGGCGTATAGACCGGATTGATAAAGCCTTTGTAGGGCGAGAGGTGCAGTGCCCGGTAACGTTGCAGGATTTCGGTGTGCAGGTCCGGGTCGATTTTCACGCCGTACCGTTCCACTAAGTCGCGTGCCGCCTCGTAGTCTCCTTCGCTTTTGATGCGCTGTATCTCGCGGAGCAGGAGGCCGAACAACTCGCGGAGCTTCTCATAGTCGCGGATGCGGACGTAGGTTTTCCCGTCACGTTTTACAAGTTCGGCCACCCCTTCTTCCCGGCCATGCTCGTAGGCCCACCGGGCGATGAGGGCACGGTTGCGCATGTGGGCTTCTTCGATGTCACGGCCCGGTTCGATGCGTACCGTTTGGGTCAACAGTCCGTTCATCATGTAGCCGTAATATTGTGCCTTATAGGCTTCGGCATCGGGCGTCAGTCCTAATTCAACCAGTTTGGCGTCGGCCAGGTAATACAGTCCGAACAGGTCGGCCCGTGCTTCTTCGATGGTTGCCCCGTAGGCTTTCAGGGCATCCGGGTCTACGCCCGGCAGGAGTTTGCCGCTTCCATGCCCGAGACATTCGTGCAGGTCGGTATGCAGGTCGTCGCAAGTGTCCTGATAACGGTCGAGCAGCCGGAGCGTATCGTCGTCGATAACGAACTCTTGCAGGAAACCGTTGCCGTGTGCCGCTTTGTTGTAAGCGTCAGTCAGATTGCCTATGGTCACGCTTTTGCTGCCGTATTCCGCCCGCACCCAGTTGGAGTTGGGCAGGTTGATGCCGATGGCCGAGGCCGGATAGAGGTCGCCTCCGAGGATGGCCGCCTTGATGACCTTGGCCGACACCCCCCGGCATTTCGCTTTTTTGAAACGTCCGTCCACGGGGGAGTGGTCTTCAAACCATTGGGCGTTGGCACTCAGCTTTTCCGTACGTGCCGTGGCTTCCAAGTCCTTGAAATTGGCATATCCTTCCCAACTGGCTTTCAGCCCCAACGGGTCGCCGTAGGTTTCTGTGAAGCCGTTGGTGAAGTCCACCATCGCCTTGGTTTCCTGTACCCACAGGATGGTGTATTCGTCGAATGTCTTCAAGTCGCCGGTGCGGTAAAATTTGATGAGTTTGCGGAGTACCTCGGCCTGTTTCCCGTTTTCTGCCACGTCGGCGGCTTTTTCCAACCAAAAGATGATGCGGTCGATGGCTGCGCTGTACAAGCCTCCCGATTTCCATACTTTTTCTTTTAGTTTCCCGTTGGCTTTCACCAACCGGCTGTTCATGCCGTACATGACGGGGCGTGGGTCGCCCTCCTGCTTCATCGTGTTGTAGAAGGTTTCCGCTTCCGTCTGGGTCACCCCGTCACCGTAGTAGTTGCAGGCCGAGGTCTTTACCAAGTCGTCCCCGTCGGCTTGGTTGACGCGTTTAGGCATGACTTCCGGGTCGAAGATGACAGGCGCGAGCAGGTCGCAAAGCTCCTCGGCCGTCTGTCCTTCTTCGAGCGGAAGCTTGTCCGCAGGGACGTTCCGGACGGCTTCCCGGAAGAAAGTTTCGCTGAATCCCGGTTTGAACTTTTCGCAACCGTAATGGTGGTGTATGCCGTTGGAGAACCATACGCGTTTCAGGTAGACGGTGAATGCCTGGAAGTCCGCAGTGTTCCGGTCGCCGGAATAGTCGGTGTAGAGGGCCTCCAGCGTTTTCCGTATCCGCAGGTTATATTTTCCGTTCTGGTCCCACAGGATATCACGGCCTGCCAGTGCCGCTTCGGACAGATAATATATCAGTTTTTTCCGGGCAATGGAAAGCCGGTCGAACCCGTCCACCCGGTAACGGAGCATCTGCAAATCTGCAAATTGCTCGTCATTATAGGAAAAAGTTTCTGTTTGCATGTCGGTATATGAATGAAAAAAAGGGATATATCGCACGGATGTATCCCTTTATATTTGGTTCATGTCTGGTCAAGCCTTGGCTGCTTCCTTCTCTTTGGCGAGATGTTCCATGCGGTAACCGCGCGGAGTGACACCTAAGATTTTATAGAATGCTGCGTAAAAAGACTGGCGGTTGGCAAATCCTACCATAGCCGAAATTTCCTCCATCGTCTTGTCCATGTATCTTTTGTCCGTCAGGAGATACTGGGCGTCTTTGATGCGGTACTCATTGACCAGGCTGGAGTAGTTCTGATGGAAGCGGATATTGACCACGGCACTGATGTAACGCGTGTTTGTATTCAACTCTTCGGCCAGTTTCTTGGCAGAATAACTTGGGTCGCGGTACTTCTTGTCCACCACGAACACTTTCAGGATTTTTTCATACAACTCGTCTACCAGTTCAGCTCTTACCAGAGAACGGTAGGCAGCATTCTTCTCTTTCTTTTCTGTTAAATTATACTTTCCCATACTTCGGATTGTTTTATTAAAAAATAATCAGCCCTTCTTTTGCCCCTTCGTCGGATATGATTATTCTTTTTGTTTGTTCATTTGTATGCAAAAATCGCCTTTTTTTATTTCTTGTACAAGCCTATTCAATTAAAAGATGCAAAAAAGGCGTATCTTTGTGGTGTTTTTCACAAAATAGGTAGTGAATAATTATGCAGAATATATTAAAACGGTATTTTGGCTTTGACTCTTTCCGTCCTTTGCAGGAAGACATCATCGGAAAAGTTTTGGCCGGACATGATGTCGTGGTGCTCATGCCTACCGGTGGCGGGAAGAGCTTGTGTTATCAGGTTCCTGCGTTGATGAAGGAAGGGACGACTGTCGTGATATCTCCTTTGATATCCTTGATGAAAGACCAAGTGGAGGGATTGCGGGCCAACGGTGTGCCGGCGGCCGCACTGAACAGCGCGAACGACGAGGCCGAGAGTGCCAGGGTGCGTGCCGCCTGCCTGAGAGGGGAGTTGAAGCTGTTGTATATTTCGCCCGAACGCCTGATGTTGGAACTCCCTTATCTGATAAGGGACATGAAAGTGTCCTTGTTTGCAGTGGACGAAGCGCACTGTATCTCGCAATGGGGGCATGATTTCCGGCCGGAGTATGCCCAATTGGGATTGTTGAGGCAGACGTTTCCCGATGTGCCGATTGTGGCATTGACCGCTACGGCCGACCGTTTGACAAGAGAGGATATACAGAAGCAGTTGGCTTTGTCCGACCCGGTCGTGTTCATTTCTTCTTTCGATCGTCCGAACCTCAGTCTTGACGTGAAACGCGGGTATCAAAAGAAAGACAAGGACCGTGCCATATTGGAACTTATCGCCCGGCATCCCGACGATTGCGGAATCATATATTGCCTGAGCAAGAAGACCACCGAAAGCGTGGCAGAGATGCTTCGTGGGCATGATATAGCAGCCGTGGCCTACCATGCCGGGCTCCCTACTGAGGAGCGCGAGAGGGCACAGGATGATTTTATCCACGACCGTGTGCAGGTGGTGTGTGCCACGGTGGCGTTCGGTATGGGCATAGACAAATCCAATGTCCGTTTTGTGATTCATTATAATTTGCCGAAGAGTATAGAAGGATTTTACCAGGAAATCGGGCGTGCCGGGCGCGACGGTCTTCCGGCAGAAACGGTATTGTTTTATTCATTGGGCGATTTGGTGCAGTTGTCCAAGTTTGCCCAAGAGAGCGGACAGCGGGAAATCAACATGGAGAAGCTGCGCCGGATGCAGGAATATGCGGAATCCGACGTGTGCCGTCGTCGCATTTTGCTGAATTATTTCGGGGAACATACCGACGGGGATTGCGGAAATTGCGATGTGTGCAAGAACCCTCCGCGACGGTTCGACGGTACGATATTGGCCCAGAAAGCCTTGAGTGCCATCGTGCGGGCGGATGAGCAGGTCAGTGCCCGAACGCTTACGGACATCCTGCGCGGCAATTTCAGTCCGGAGGTGACGAAGGGGCATTTTGAAACGCTGAAGACTTTCGGGGTGGGGCGCGACGTGCCGCCGCGCGATTGGCAGGACTACCTGATGCAGATGTTGCAGAACGGTCTGTTCGAGATAGCTTACGAAGAAGGCAACCACCTGAAGTTGACCGAAAGCGGCAGGCAGGTCTTATATAAAGGTAGGAAAGTGGAACTGGCCGTTATCCGCAGGGAGGAGAAGCCGCAGAAGCGCGGACGAAAATCCCTTCGTCCCGTTGCGGCTCCCGTTTTGTTTACGGGTGGTCGTCCGGCAGCGGCGCCGTTGGCGGCAGGCAGTCAGGAACTGTTCGAGGCTTTGCGGGCTTTACGCAAACGTCTGGCCGATGCACAGGGTTTTCCGCCTTATATTGTTATGTCCGACAAGGTGTTGCAGAATCTTTGTGAGGCTCGTCCGCAAACGGTGGAAGCATTCGGTACGGTCAGCGGCATCGGTGAATTCAAAAAAGAAAAGTACGGGAAAGACTTTGTGGAAGTGATTCGCCGTTTCAAGTGATTCCCGTACAGGAGGTTCTAATTTTAAAAGTAGAATGGTATGAAATATATCCATTATTATATATTATTTCTGTTCTTTTTTATTGCGTGCAAGGAGAGTAAAACAGATATTAACCCTTGTGTTCCACAGACGAAACTTGATGTGCCTTTGGAAGAAGTGTCAGGAATAAGTTCTTCGTTTATCGACACCGTTCTGTTCGTAAAACTACAAGAACCACAAAATACATTTAGGAATCTTGATAAGCTCAAGATATACGGTGACACTATATACATACTTGATGAAAGGCTATCTAAACTGATGTCGTTCGACAAGGAGGGGAATTTTATCACGCAGTATGGTGAGCGTGGGCGGTCGGGTTCGGAATATGTGAGGGTAAATTCTTTTGATGTGGACAAGCATTATGTTTATCTATATGATGATGCCAGTGAGAAGATGATTTCATTTACCCATGGTGGCGAATTCGTCCAAAAGGTGGAAACTTCTTTTTGGGGAGAAGACTTCAAAGTTTTAGACGATGGTTCATTCTTGTTTTCGTTAAAGCCCGGAAAGACGAATGTGAAACTTTGCATGACAGATTCACTTTTTAACATCAAAAAGGTGTTTTCTTACTTTGATGAGAAAGACCAAGACAATTATTCCGGCTATTCCCTTTTTCAAAAAGTGGGTGACAGCATTTATTATACGGATGACATGTCAGATACGACCCATGTGTTTACGCCAAAAGGTGAGTTGTACATTCTTATCTCTTCAACTTCGGCAAATATGCGCCTCCTTTGGAGGCTCGTCATGATGCCGAACAACTAATTAAAGACAAGCATGTCTTTATGTACACTTGCCCGTTAATATATGAATCCAAATTGGTTATGTTTTTGAGAAACCGGAATCTTAGGACTGTTCTATATTATGACATGAGAGAGCGTATTGGTGGAAACAAGGATATAGACAAAGGATTGTCTCCTACGGATATTATCATTCCATTGTGTATGGCCGATGGGTGTGTAGTAGGGTATTTGGAAGACTACTGTCTTGACAGGTTTGAGGACAAGGCAACATTGCCTACAGATGTTGTACAACATCTGGAAAATGGTTACCGTGTCGTGGCATTTTATAGATTGAACTAACAAATTTTTGTAATAGTGACAAGGACATTGATGACGATGCCATGCAGATGAAATGGAAGTTTATAACTTTATTGTGTGATTCCATGCGTCTTATTTCTTATAAGAATATGGGGTAAAGAACCCACCATTGATGTCCTGTGTCATCAATGGTGGGTAGATCGTGATGTCTTGGCTTGTATTGAACTTACGGCGTTAGAGTTTTCAGGCCATAGAGTTTTCTTTCTTGTATTTTTTGCAGAACATGGCGGTGGAAATCACGCCGATAACCACAAAACCGGCACCGACCAGAGCTGGATAGTTGTAAGGCAGGCCGTATGTGACGGGAAGTCCGCCACAGTACGCTCCCACGGCGTTACCTAAATTGAAGGCAACCTGTACCAAAGCCGCTCCCATCATTTCCCCACCTTTGGAAAAACGCAACAGCAGCAGTTGCTGCGGTGCGGACACTCCGAAGAGGCAAGCCGTGCAAATGCACAGCATCAGTACGGCAATGCCTGGATAGGACGCGAGGAAAAAAGTGGTGAGCAGTCCTAAAATCATGATTGCCTGTACGCCCAATATGGTTTTGCCCGGCGTATAGCGGTCGGCTAGCTTGCCGCCCAACAGGTTTCCCACGCACATGCTGCCTCCGGCCAATACCATAAGCATGGTGATCTCGGAAGGGGCGAATCCCGCAATCCGGTTCATGAGCGGGCTGATATAGCTGTACCAGCAGAAGATACCTCCGTTTCCGAAAGTGGTCGTGGCCATGATGAGCCAGGGTGCCGCACTTTTCAGGAAACGGAACTGCCCTTTCAGTCCTGTGTTCGGAAGAGGTTCCATTCGCGGAACCAGACGGTAGAGCAGGATGAAGGTGAGGATGCCCCATGCACCGTTGAACAGGAAAATCACACGCCAGGAGATCATGTCGCTCAACCACGTTCCTGCCGGGATGCCGATGAGGTTGGCCACGGTCATGCCCGAGCACATGATGGCGATGGCTGAAGTGCTCTTGCCGCGAGGAGCCAGCCGGTCGGCTACGATGGAGCCTACACCGAAATACGCCCCATGCGGCAAACCGGAAATGAACCGGAAGAACACACCGAGATGGAGGTCTGAGCAAGAAGCCATCAGAAGGTTGCCCGTCAGATAAATCACGATGAGGCCTAACAGGATTTGATGGAGCGGGCGTTTACGGGCTACTAATACCACAGAAGGGGCACCCACGCAAACGCCGATGGCGTAGGCCGAGATGAGATGTCCGGCTTCGGGGATGCTGCATTGCATGGACTGGGCCACGTAGGGCAGAATGCTCATCATGACGAATTCTGCCATGCCCAAGGCGAACGTACCGAACGCCAGGGCGATTAAACTTTTCTTCATCTTAATAGAATCTTTTTACCTTATTATATAATGTATAGCTTGTAGCCGGAAGGTTATGGAACGCTTCGCCGGTAACGGATGAAGGCGTTGCTGATGCTGCGTGCCAGACGTTTCTGGCCTTTACGGGAGTTCATGAACCGTTCTTCGCTGCGGTTGGATATGAATCCTATTTCTGTCAATACGGCCGGCATGCGCGTATTGCGCAATACGGCGAAGTTGGCCGTTTTCACGCCTCGGCTTTCCCGTCCTGTTTTCACATATTCCTGTTCGATGAGTCGGGCCATTCGTTCACTGCGTCCTCCGCGAGCCGAAGGGTGAATGAACGTTTCTGTACCTTCTGCCCATCCCCGGGCCGAATTGGAATGGATGGAGATGAACAAATCCGCCCGGTAGAAGTTGGCCATGCCTGCCCGGTCGTTGAGGCTGACGAACTCGTCGTCGGGACGGGTTTGTATGATTTCCACGTCGCGACATTGTTTGCGAATCAGTTTGCAGACGCGTCGGGCCACTTCGAGGTTGACTTCTTTTTCGAGCGATCGTCGCCCGGCGGCCCCTTGGTCGTTTCCGCCATGTCCGGCATCGACGACCAAAACGAAGCGTTCCCCACGTAGCGAACGTGAAGAGCGGCATCCTGTCACGACGAGCAGGACGATGAACAGGAGCGGCCATAATTTAAGAAAAGACAAGTGTGACATGCGCTTTATGATGTGATAGAAGAATCCTGTCCGGCGGCTAACTTCCGCAATGCGGTTTCGTGGGCTTCCAGTTTGGCTTGGCATCCGGCTATTTGTACAAGGATATTTTCCTGTTCGCTTTCCAACCGTGCTATCTCAGTGTTCAGCGCTGCTGTGCGGTCTTCTTTGTCCTGCCCTTGTGAAAGGGCGTTTACTTGATGGGCGGCCAAGGCCAGGCGGGCTTCGTCAGCCCGTGCTTCGGCCATCATGTTGTGGAGCGTGAGGGTTCTGATTTCCTGCCTCAGGGCATTCCAGTCGGTCGTGCTGTTGAATGTCTGTTCCAGTTCGGAGAACTGTACGGGAGAGTGCAGGGCATTGTATTTCCTTATCCAAATATCCAGTTCCGAACGCTCTTGGGCGATTTGCGTTTCGAGTTCCTGGGCCGTGTCGGTCATACGTTGGTTGTAACCTTGGTGTCGGGCAGCCTGGGCATGCGTCTCGTCTGCTTTGCTCCTGGCCTGTTCCTTTTGTTCTTCCAAAGAATATAAGGTACTGAATACTGTTTTGTTGTAGTCTTCCACATCGCCGTCCGGGAACATCTTGTATAATTGTTCGTGTATTTGGTTCCGGAATTCCGACATCCGCTCTATTTTTCCGTTGATGAAGTCCCGTTGTTTGCCCAATGCCTGTATGTGCCGGTCCGTTGTTTCCTGTAAGGTTTGTAGGCGTATGGTTTCGTTTTTGGTTTCGGCCATGTCTTTTTTCAGATTGAACCAACGTTCCATCTGTTGTTGGATATAGATTCTTAGGTTCTCGGGGTTTTCCGTCCATACTTTATACCAGTTGGAGATGGCCATCATCTTGTCGATTTCCTCGAACAGCTCGCTGTATTGTCCGTTGGTGCGCGACAGGGATTGTTGCAGTTGTTCCACCCGGTAGGCCACGACCTGGCAACCCGTATTCACTTCATTCAGCCGTACGGCAATGTCATTCTTTTCCTGTTCTTTCAGGGCGATTTTTTCGTTGAGGGCGTTGATGTTGGACTGGTGGTAATTGAACGTGTCCAGTTCTTTTTGGGCATCCTCGGCATCCACTCCCGTCTTTTCCATGAGCTGTTGCAACATGATGCGCCGCCCCTCGAAGTTCGTACTGGCGGAACAGTCTTTAAAGGAACGGTCCAGGGCAACGAAGTCTTCCCAGTGTGCCACGTGGTCCTGCAATATTTGTTTGTAGGTCTCCAAAGCCTGATGGCACATTTCGATGCGCCCTTCCTCTACGGCCTGTTCCTTTCTCAGCTCGTCCAAGAGGGTTTGTTTGTGTTTCAGTTCCGTGGCGGCCTGTTCGAAATCGATTTTGATTTCCCCGATGAGTTTGCTTTGTTCCAAAAGCGTGTCGGAATGGTAGGGATGGTGTGTTGCGCCGCATACACTGCAACTGACCCCCTCCTGCAAATCCTTTCGCAGCTGCATGACATCTTGGCTTTTGCTGAGGGTATAGGCGTATTTCAGTTCCTCGCATTGCCTTTGAAGTCCGGCCGTTTCCGGTTCCAGTTTGGCTATTTGCGTTTTCAGGGCATCATTATGATGGCGCATGCGCATGATTTCCTGGCTTTTTTCGTCTACGCGGTTGTATCCTTCCGCAATTTGTTTCCACAGCCGTGTGGCGTTCGTCAGCATTTCCTTTTTGCTTTTCAGGTCCATGGCCCGTTGCTGCAGGTTGTAGCTGTTCATGCCCACGATGCTTTTCTGGTGTACTTGCAGCTCGCTTTGCAACGTGTTGATTTGTGCGTCGATGCCTTGTGAGGATAGGAACAGCTTGTTTAGTTTCTCGTCTTGTTCGTGCTGTTTTCTGAGTGTCCTTTCGAGCACGGTTTGCAACTGTTCTTTGCGTTTTTTACGGGATTGCAGGAAGTTCAGGCGTGTCTGTATGGCCTCCCCCTTTTCCAACATGCTTTGTAACGATTCCAGGTTCTGCAACTGCTGTTGTTGCTGTGCCGCTTGTTCCTTGTTCTTTTTTAGTTCTTCCGCTGTTTCTTTACCTTGTTTTTGTACTGTGGAGAGTGCTTGCTCGATTCGTTCTTTGTAGTCGGATAGTTCTTTCAGGTCAGCTTCGTGGAACCGCAAGGCGGCTTGCAGGCGGTAACCTTCGGCCAGCGTTTTCTGTATCTGTTGCAAGTTGTGCCATGCTTCCTGGTATTTCTTGTTTTCGGTTTCCGCCTTTTTTTGGTTTGCCTTGTCTGCCGATAAGGCTTCCGTCAGTTTTTCTGCATGCAAAGCACTGCCTTTGCGTATGAAGTGGAGGACGTTTTCTTTCGCCTTGATGCGTTGGTAGTTGCCTAGCACCGCTTCAAAAGTCTCAAAGCGTTCCAGTTCCCTGATTTCTTTCAGGTGGGCGTTGTAGTTCTTGTTGCTTTCGAAAAAGGCTTGCCTGTACTTTTCCAACGTGGCGTTCAGTTCCTTGAACTTGTGCAGCCATTCTTTCTGTGCTTGTAGCCCGCCCAGGGTTTGCGCAATGTTGGTCAGCTTGGTCTTGTAGAGCCTCATGCTGTCTTGTATGCGTTTCAGTTCGATGGGAGCGAGCGCCTGTTCTCCGTCCTTTTGCCGTTTGGCTTCAGCCTGTGCGATTTGGCGGAACATCCGCGTCACCTCTTCAGGCATGTCTGTACCGAACTTTTCGGCAAACCACTGTCGGGCGGTTTCTTCAGGGGTAAGGTTCGGGGTTGTAGTGGACGTGATGTCCGTGGAGACAGTCGGTATGGGCGAGTCAGGTTGCTCCATTTTTTCCGGTGCGGATTTTCGAAAAAACTTCATACGCTTGAATGCTTTTAATCTCGTGCAAAGTTAGAAATAAAAACGGATGCAAACTATATTACGGCGTATTATCTCCGGGCCGTATGGCAAGTTGTATGAAAAAAAAGTGTAATTTTGCGCAGGAATCATAAAAAGGAGACAGAATATGGCTACGAAACCCGGAATACCTAAAGGTACACGTGATTTTTCGCCTGTGGAGATGGCGAAACGCAATTATATATTCGACACCATCCGAGGCGTTTACGCTTTGTATGGTTTCCAGCAAATCGAGACGCCTGCCATGGAGAACCTCTCCACGCTGATGGGCAAATACGGCGAGGAGGGAGACAAGTTGCTTTTCAAAATATTGAATTCCGGCAATTTCCTTTCCGGAGTGGCGACGGAGGAATTGGGTGAGGCAAACACGAACAGATTGGCGGCCCGCCTGTGTGAGAAAGGGCTGCGTTATGACCTGACCGTGCCTTTTGCCCGTTATGTGGTACAGCACCGTGACGAACTGACTATGCCTTTCAAGCGTTACCAGATACAGCCTGTGTGGCGTGCCGACCGGCCGCAAAAGGGGCGTTACCGGGAATTTTACCAATGTGATGCCGACGTGGTGGGCAGCGATTCTTTGCTGAACGAAGTGGAACTGATGCAGATTGTGGATACGGTATTCACCCAATTCGGCATACGGGTATGTATCAAATTGAACAACCGCAAGATCCTGACGGGTATTGCCGAGATGATCGGGGCGGCGGACAAGATTGTGGATATCACCGTGGCCATCGACAAACTGGACAAGATAGGGCTTGACAATGTGAATGCCGAACTGAAGGCCGGTGGTCTCAGTGACGAGGCCGTGACCCGTTTGCAGCCCATCATCAGCCTGAGCGGAACGAACAAGGAGAAGTTGGCCGTGATGAAGGACGTCCTGGCCGGGAGCGAGACCGGTTTGAAGGGCATTGCGGAATGTGAGTTCGTGCTCGACACATTATCGGCTTTAGGACTGCGGAACGCGATGGAACTGGATTTGACTTTGGCCCGGGGGCTGAACTATTACACCGGTTGCATTTTCGAGGTGAAAGCTTTGGATGTGGAAATCGGCAGTATCACCGGAGGAGGCCGTTACGATAACCTGACAGGCATTTTCGGCATGCCGGGAGTGAGCGGCGTGGGCATCTCGTTCGGGGCAGACCGCATCTTCGACGTGCTGAACCAACTCGACCTTTATCCGAAGGAGACTGTCACGGGCACGGAGTTGCTCTTCGTGAATTTCGGCGCGGCCGAGGCGGCTTATTGCCTGCCCGTCATGGCACAGGCGCGCCGAGCCGGAGTGCGTTGTGAGATTTATCCCGACAGTGCCAAGATGAAAAAACAGATGAGCTATGCCAATGCCAAGGCGGTGCCTTTCGTGGCGATAGTCGGCGAGAATGAAATGAATGAGGGGAAAGTCACACTGAAAAACATGGAGACGGGAGAACAGTCGCTCCTGACACCGGACGAGATGATAAATATCATTAAAAAATAGTCCTTTGCGATACAACTTAACGGCCTTTGTTGTTACTTTATAGTCAAACAGCAAAGGCCGTTTTTTTATTTTGCGGATAAGGAGGCAGGTATGAGGACGAAGTATTGTTTTTTTGTTATTTTTTTGGGTCTGTGCCCTGATTTGTCGAAAGCGCAGGACACCAAACCTTTCGATGCCGACAGTTTCAATGTGGACGTGACGTATATGATGCCGGTGTCTTATCCGGCACGTACGCTTTCGTATGGCTACGGGGTGGCATTGCGTAATGATTCCGCTTTTGTGTATTTGCCTTATATGGGAAGGGTATACCAACCGGCATTGAACGACGACGGCCTGCGTTTCGCCCTTCCGGCAAAGGATGTCAAGACCCGTGACGTGGGCGATAAGGGGAAGCGTGGGGAGTTCAGCGTGCGCAAGGTGCCGGTCGTGTATAAGTTTACCGTGACGGGATACGAGGGCGGCAGGGCGGATATTATCTTGATTCCGAGCAATGCGCAGAGTATTTCGTACAGTGGCTATTGGAACGAAGAAAACCAACCTTGAAAATGAGAGGGTTAAGAAAGCCGTTTCAATCTGCGCCAAATGATTTTTCAATCTCAGCCGAATGATTTTTCATTTGGCGCAGATTGATTTTCGGTTCTCAGCCGAAACGTTTGAAGAGGACTTTTGGCTGTATTCTGGATGAGGCCGGATGGCGTGGAGCAGGCAGGCGGCAGGCAGAAAATGAAGAACAAGATAAAAGATGAAATATGAAGACGGAAATGGAGAAGATGCGTAGCAAAGAACTTTATTGTTTCTCTGATGCGGAGATGCAGGAAAGTCTTCGGCGTGCCAAAAAACTATGTACGTGTTTGCAAACCATGGATATTTACGACGAACGCTACCGTGGTACGATTGAGGAACTGATTCCCGGAATCCCTCAGGATTCTACGGTATGCCCCCCGTTCCACTGCGACCATGGCACGGGCATCGTGTTAGGTGAAAACGTGTTCGTGAATTATAATTGCGTGATGCTCGATGCCGGTTACATCCGCATCGGGAAGAACACGAAGGTGGGGCCTTGCTGCCAGTTTTACACGCCCCAGCATCCGATGGATTACGTGGAGCGTCGCGAACCGAAAGAGACGGCCTATCCCATCACCGTGGGTGAGGACTGTTGGTTGGGAGGCGGCGTGGTGGTCTGCCCGGGAGTGACCATCGGGAACCGTTGTATTATCGCTGCCGGGAGCGTGGTGGTGAAAGACATTCCCGATGATTCCCTTGCTGCCGGTTGCCCGGCCGTGGTGAAGAAAAAATTGAATGGGATAGCAGATTCCAAGGACGAATAAAAAAGGTTGCGTCTATGGTTTGTCAAGAAATCAAAGACTTTTTGGCGGTGCATGCCGATGCCCGGTATGCTGCTTTTGTGACTTCGTTGATGCCTGGCACCCGCCCGGTGGTCGGTGTGCGTCTGCCCGTATTGCGGGCGTTGGCCAAGGAGATTGCCAAGGGGGATTGGCGTACTTATTTGGAGGAGGCAGTGGACGACACGTTCGAAGAAGTCATGTTGCAGGGTTACGTGACGGGCGTGGCGCGGATGCCGTTTGAGGAGCAGATGGAACGCATGGCTACCTATGTGCGTAAAATCAACGATTGGGCTTTGTGTGATTCCCCTTGTTCGGGATTCAAGTTCGTGCGAAAACACCGTGAGGAGGTATGGGCGTTCCTGCAACCTTATTTATATAGCGGGGACGTATTCTCCCAACGTTTTGCCGTGGTGATGCTTTTGGCACATTTCGTCACGGACGATTTTATCGACCGCGTGCTGGAGGCCTGCGCGTCAGTGTGCCCAAATGGGTATTATGCGTCCATGGCAGTAGCATGGGCGGTGTCAGTCTGCTTTGCCAAATACCCGGATAAGACGCGTCCGTTGTTGGCCGGAGGGCGGTTGGACGACGAGACGCAAAACAAGGCCATACAGAAAATCGTGGATTCCTTCCGCGTGGCGGAGTGGGATAAATCTTGGGTGCGTACGCTCCGTCGTCCCAAAGAACGGAAATCTTAAACGGAAAATAAGCAAACTGAAATCGAAAAAATGAAACTGAAAATGATAATCGGCGGCTTGGCGGCTGCCGTAGTGGTATTGACGGGTGGTTACGACCGCTTGCGTGGTTACGTGGGACAGTGGACGGGATGCAGGTTCTTACCGGAGGCAACGGACGGACAGGTTTTCGGTAGCAGTCCTTCGTCCGGCACGGAGGATATGGAACCGGGATTGCCGGAATTGGTCCGGGAACGAAACAGCCAGGTGATTCGCCATACGGGGTATACGGTATCTTATAATGCGGAGACCAAGATACCGAACTGGGTAGCCTGGACATTGACACCCGAACGTTTCGAGGAGGCGGTGAGCCGTTACGACAAGTTCCTGCCCGACCCCGAAGTGGCAAATCCCGTGACGACGGAAGACTACAGGCGGTCGGGCTATGACCGTGGGCACCTTTGTCCGGCGGCAGACAACAAATGGGACGAACAAGCCATGCGGGAAAGCTTTTACATGACGAACGTTTGCCCGCAAGACCATAACCTGAACCGGGGCGACTGGAAAGAGTTGGAAGAAGCTTGCCGCGACTGGACGATGGAAAACGGGCTGCTGTATGTGGTGGCCGGGCCTGTCCTCTATCGTGGACAGCACAGGCATATCGGCCAAAGCCGGGTTACGGTGCCAGAGGCTTTCTATAAGGTTGTGTTTTGTCCGGAGCCGCTGAAGGCCATCGGCTTTATCTATAAGAATAAGTCGGGGAACCGTCCGCTTGATGCGTATGTCAATTCGGTGGACGAAGTGGAACGCATCACGGGGATAGATTTTTTCCCGTCTTTGCCGGACAGTGTGGAAGAGGCCGTGGAAGCTGTTTACGAGCTCGAAGAGTGGCAGATGCCGGAACGTTGACCGCTCAGGTTCGTGATTTGAGTTTCTTGCGGCGGTGTTCGCGAAACAGGACTAAAAGCTGTTGGAACAGGAACAACGCCCAGAACATGCAAAAGAAACATACGCCGGAGATGGCACTGTCTATTCCCAACGGAGCAAAAGGAATAGCGCAGAAAGAATACAACAGGCAATAAGTCAGAAGCTTGTGCTCGCGGGAGATGCGCCATAGCCGTTTCCGTTTTTTCCGTGAAGACAAGAAATAAATGGTGAGCAGGGTGGCGAACATGAACACTTTGGTCTCCCACAGTTGGGTGAAACCGTCTGCCGTTTGGGAAGACAAGGCGGTCAGGTCGTTCCACGATGACTGTTTCCAAAAGGTGGACTGCAAAAGGCAAAGTGTGGTGCCGATGGCAAAACCTATGACCATGGGCCAACAGGCCAGACGGAACAGCCGGTCGCGCTGCAAATAGGACAGTGTGAGGAAACTGGCACAAAGCGGAATCGTGATGCTGTCGTGCGTATAGCTGCAAAAGATACCCATCAACAACATCAGGAAGTAGCCGTATTTGAAATTTTTACTGGAAATACGGGTATATTGAGAAATGAAGAACGGGACGATGCAAGTGGACGAGAGGGTCATGACGGCTGTCTCGTCACGGTTGAAGAACTCGTGCGAGTCCGGACAGAAGAGCAGGACAAACATGGCCGTGCAAAGGATTCCGACGGAACTTTGGGCAGAGTGGGCGATGTGGCCGGTCAGATAGACCAATAGCGTAAACAGCAAAGCAGACAACGGGTTGATGATTTCCGGTTGCCAGATATAGCCTCCCCTTTTGGGAAGGAATGTCAGTGCGGAAAGTATTATGAGGAATACGGCAAGATAGGTCAGTCGTAGTTTCATCGTTTGTTGCTTTCTGCAAAAGTACGGAATAAATTTCATATAAAGGGCTTTTCTACTGATTTGGACACAAAAAACTGCGGAGGCAAGGTTGGCAGAAAGTCTGCCGTATTTCGGGGCTGTACATGGTAAAAGTGTGCCAAAGTGTCAGTCGTGGTGTTTTGGCATGTTTTTCGTATGGATTGGAGTAGAATTTTTAAAATGTACAATTATAAAATTTATCCATTATGAGCATTAAACCATTAGCAGACCGTGTGCTGATTGAACCGGCTCCGGCAGAGACGAAGACAGTAGGTGGTATTATCATTCCCGACACCGCCAAGGAAAAACCGTTGCAAGGTACTATCGTTGCAGTGGGTAAAGGTACGAAAGACGAAGAGATGGTCTTGAAGGAAGGCGATACCGTGCTGTACGGTAAGTATGCCGGTACGGAACTGGAATTCGAAGGCAAGAAATATTTGATTATGCGACAGAGCGACGTGGTGGCCGTATTGGCATAATTTTTCGTTTTATACATTAATATATAATAGACAAAAGAAAGGACTAAAATCATGGCAAAAGATATTAAATTCAACATAGAAGCCCGTGAACTGATGAAGAACGGAGTGGATCAGTTGGCCAATGCGGTAAAGGTAACTCTCGGCCCGAAAGGACGTAACGTCATTATCGAAAAGAAATTCGGTGCGCCGCATATTACGAAAGACGGCGTGACCGTAGCCAAGGAAATTGAGTTGGCCGATGCGTTTGAAAACGCAGGTGCGCAGTTGGTCAAGAGCGTGGCTAGCAAAACAGGCGACGATGCCGGTGACGGAACGACCACGGCTACCGTATTGGCACAAAGCATCGTGAGCGTGGGCTTGAAGAACGTGGCTGCCGGTGCGAACCCGATGGACTTGAAGCGCGGTATCGACAAGGCCGTGGCCAAAGTCGTAGAGCATATCAAAGGTCAGGCTGAACAAGTGGGCGACGATTACAACAAGATAGAACAAGTGGCTACCGTCAGTGCCAACAATGACCCGGAAATCGGGAAACTTTTGGCCGAAGCCATGAAGAAAGTCAGCAAGGACGGTGTGATTACTATCGAAGAGGCTAAGGGACGCGACACTACTATCGGTGTGGTGGAAGGCATGCAGTTCGACCGCGGCTACTTGTCGGCTTATTTCGTGACCGATACGGAGAAGATGGAGTGCGTGATGGAGAATCCTTACATCTTGATTTACGACAAGAAGATTTCCAACTTGAAGGATTTCCTGCCTATCCTCGAACCGGCAGTACAAAGCGGTCGCCCGTTGTTGGTGATTGCCGAAGACGTAGACAGCGAGGCGTTGACTACTTTGGTGGTGAACCGTCTGCGTAGCCAGTTGAAGATTTGTGCCGTGAAAGCTCCGGGCTTCGGCGACCGCCGCAAGGCCATGTTGGAAGATATTGCCGTGTTGACGGGCGGTGTGGTCATCAGCGAAGAGAAGGGCTTGAAGTTGGAGCAGGCTACCATCGAAATGTTGGGTACTTGCGACAAGGTGACTATCTCTAAGGATAACACGACCATCGTTAACGGTCACGGACAGAGCGAACTCATTAAGGATCGTGTCAATCAGATTAAGAATGAGATTGCCAACTCTACCAGCGACTACGACAAAGAGAAGTTGCAGGAGCGTCTGGCTAAGTTGAGCGGTGGTGTGGCTGTGCTCTATGTCGGTGCACCGAGTGAGGTGGAAATGAAAGAAAAGAAAGACCGTGTGGACGATGCCTTGTGCGCAACGCGTGCAGCTATCGAGGAAGGTATCATCCCGGGCGGCGGTGTGGCATATATCCGCGCCATCAAGGCTTTGGAAGGCTTGGAGGGTGCCAATGCAGACGAAACCACAGGTATCAATATCGTAAAACGCGCCATCGAAGAACCTCTCCGCCAGATTGTGGAGAACGCAGGTCTGGAAGGTTCGGTGGTTGTAGAAAAAGTACGCCAGGCTGAAGGCGACTTCGGTTACAATGCCCGTGAGGACAAATACGAGAACATGAAAGCCAGCGGTATCATCGACCCGGCCAAGGTGACTCGTGTGGCTTTGGAGAATGCAGCTTCTATTGCCGGCATGTTCTTGACTACCGAATGTGTCATCTGCGACAAGAAGGAAGAAAAAGCCGATATGCCGATGGGTGCTCCCGGAATGGGTGGCATGGGCGGCATGATGTAAGCCGGACGGTTTACGGAAACCTATTATAATGTGAAAGGGAGAATGTTCGTGGGTGGGCGTTCTCCCTTTCTCCTTTTTTGCTTGTTGCTGTCCGAGGACAGTGTGCCGCAGTCGGTGTGGAAAGAAAAAGGGGGCGTTTTTCCTGTCTTCTGCGAAAAACTTCATATCTTTGTCCGTACGAAGGTCGGGGACAGGTTGGCATGGCCAAATTGTAAAACGGTGTTTTCATGCGTCTTTGTGCCCGTCTTCCATGGTTAGGGATTTCCGAATAAAAAATGAATAGAATATGGGAGTGGGAAAATGGATAGGCAGTGCGATGGGGTTCATGACGATGGGGCCGTTGGGTGCACTGGCCGGTTATTTTATCGGTTCGTGGTTTGACAAGCAGGCTGTAGGCATGCAAGAGGATTTGCAAGCGGATGAGGCGGGGCGAGGCCGATACGAACAGGGGCGGCGGAACAGCTTTTTGTTTTCGATGTTGGTGATGGCCTCTTACGTGATGCGGGCAGACCGGAAAATCATGCACAGCGAAATGGAATTCGTCCGTCGCTTCCTTCGTGCGAATTTCGGGGAAGCCGCAGTAGAGGAGGGGGAACAAATCTTGCTGAAGCTCTTCGATGAGGCCAAACGGTTGGACGGAGTGTCCCCTGTGGCATTTCGGGATATGATTTTCGATTGTGGCAGACAGATTGCCGCGCATCTGAACTATGGTGAACGATTGCAGCTGCTGAATTTCTTGGTAAGGATTGCACAAAGCGACGGAAACGTATGTGCGGAAGAGATAACGGCGTTGCGGGAAGTGGCTTTGGCCATGGAGTTGTCTGCCGGAGAGGTGGATTCTATGCTCAACTTGAAAGGCGAATCTTTGGCAGATGCCTATAAAGTACTGGAAATAGAGCCGTCCGCCACGGACGAAGAGGTGCGCAAGGCTTTCCGCAAATTGGCCCTGAAACATCATCCCGACCGCGTGGCGACGTTAGGAGAAGATGTGCGGCGGGCTGCGGAAGAGAAATTCCAACAAATCAACAATGCGAAGGAGCGTATTTACAAGGCTCGTGGTATGAAATAGAACCCTGATGGAAATGAGGTAAAAACCTAATGACAATAAGAAAAATGAAATTGAAGCGAATTTTGGGCTTGGCTTTCTTCCTGTGCGCCATGGTGGCGGCGGTGGAAGCTCAGGCTTTGGATGAAATCCGTCCAGGTCAGGAATGGCCGGACCGGAAAGGAGAGCACATCAATGCCCACGGGGGCGGCCTGTTGTTCCATGAAGGCAAGTATTATTGGTATGGCGAGAACCGGCCTGCACGCGGGTTTACCACCGAAGTAGGCGTAGAGGTCTATTCTTCTTCCGACCTGATGAATTGGGAAGACGAAGGAGTGGCTTTGGCTGTTTCCGAGGAGGCCGGGCACGACATAGAACGGGGGTGCATCATGGAGCGTCCCAAGGTGGTGCGCAACCCCAAGACGGGGAAATTCGTCATGCTGTTCCATTTGGAGTTGAAAGGGCAAGGCTATGCGGCTGCCCGTGTGGGCTTTGCCGAGAGCGATTCTCCGGTTGGCCCTTTCCGGTTTATCCGTTCTTTGCGCCCGAATGCGGGCAAATGGCCGGTGGACTTTTCACGCCGCGACATCCGCAAGGCTAAGAAGCTGAAGGAATCGGACTATAAGGAATGGTGGACTCCGGAGTGGCGTGAGGCGATTCGTGAGGGGCTGCTTTTGGCACGCGACGTACCGGGCGGACAGATGAGCCGGGACATGACCGTGTACGTGGACGATGACGGTAAGGCATATCATATTTATTCGGCAGAAGAGAACCTGACGTTGAACATTGCGGAGTTGACAGATGATTATTTGGACTATACCGGACGGTATGTGCGTATCGCGCCGGGCGGGCAAAACGAGGCTCCGGCCATTTTCAAGCGTGACGGTGTGTATTGGATGATTACGAGCGGTTGCACGGGTTGGGCACCGAATGAAGCCCGCATGTTCAAGGCCACTTCGTTGTGGGGGCCGTGGGAACAGTTGCCTTCCCCTTTTGTCGGGAAAGATGCCAAGAAGTCTTTCCATACGCAAGGCACGTATATTTTTAAGGTGGAAGGCACAGAGGATGGTTTCGTGTTCATGGCCGACCGTTGGAATCCCCGGAGCCTGAAAAATTCCCGTCATATATGGTTGCCGATAGATTTTGAGGCCGACGGTACTCCGGTCATCCGTTGGGTGGACGGTTGGTCGCCGGACGATTTGCAGGCAGATTTTTAAGGAATGGCCGCAGGATACTTTCATGAGTGACAATTTATGGAGGGAATAAAAGATTCATTGTCTTTGTTTGGGGACATTGAATCTTTTATTTTTTTATATTTTATGCTTTTTGCAAAAAAATATTTTGTAATTATTGGTTTTTCCTTTTAAATTCATTATATTTGCGATGTGTTACTAAAAAAATAAAGCTATGAGAACGAGTTTTTTTATTGTAGGTTGTGCCTTTGCGATTATCTCTTTCGCAGTGGGGGGCAATCAGAAGAACAAATTTCTGTAAATGGTACGGAAGACATGGTAAGGGAGAATGGTTTTGACGAATTGGCTTTTATGGAAAAGGTGAAATTTAAGTCTTTGGTAGACGAACTTCCGGACAAAAAAGCACCGAGTGCGACGGTAAATCCAAAAGACTTAAAATTCCTGAATCTTGTGAGTGTGAAATTGGCTCGTAAGAAGCTTGACTGCAATCGTGGATTCGGGTTATGTGATTTTAAATTCTTACCGAAAAACATCAGTGTGTCTGTTGCAAAACAGGCTGTATTTGACGGGGAGTATTTGGTAGAGTTGAAAACGGATACTTTGAACTCTCGTTATTATATAGAATTGTTATTGGATGAAGAGTTTCCTGAGGGGTTTGACAAGAATGATGCTTGTTTGATGATTGATGACGACCTGTATTGGATAAATGATTCTGTTACAATAGAAGATATGAATGATTGGTTGAACTCTGATGAAATGTATGCAGAGATGGAAAGGAGAATTGACTATTTATTTGAAACGGGACAAATAGCTCGTGGCGTAGTACCTTTTGTAGACTCTTTGGGGCAACATGGGGGATATATTATCGATGTAGTAGGTGTACCGGCAAATATTCCGGGAGGAAAAATTCCCTTGAATTGAAGTTGCGATGAAAAAGTTAAGTTTGATTTTGTTGTTGGGTTTGTTCGTATTCCCGCTTTACGGGCAAGTTGTGGATTTGGGCGATGGAGCATTGGCCGCAAAAATCAAGGCATCAGAGAAGCCCTATAAGGTTGTCTACATCCTTTGCGACTATTGCGAACCGTCGTTGGTGCTTTATCCCCAAATCCATAAGCTGCTTGCCGGGCAGAAGAATGTGGATTTCTATCCTGTTTGTGCGCAAAGCCGTGCGGAAGTGGAAGCTTACATGGAAAACTATAAAGTAGGAGGCCCCATTTATGTGGTCAATCAAAACCGGAAGAGGAAATGGTATGCCATTATTGATTTCTACAATCCGATAAGTGCGACAGGAGATTATCTGAACCGATATTTGGGGATAGATGCCGATAAGATGGGTGCTTCCAGTTTTGTGGTGTTGGACGGGAAAAACAAGGTGATAGCCCAAACGACGTATGAAACGGAAGATGACGCTTGTTTGGGTATCCTGAAAAATGCGATAGGATTGTAAGCTGTCGCGTTCATGTGGTAAGCGAGTATGCCAATGGCTGCACGGACATCCGGTCCGTGCAGCCATTTTTGCGTATGGTTTCTTCTGTTTGCTTATTTGAACTTTTCCAGTTTCCTTGTCATGGCCACCATGGTTTCGGGGTCGGATACGGTGTCGAGCACTTTTTGGGCTTCGGCCAACAAGGCCGGGCGGCGTTCAAGTTGTTTCAGCGTCAGCGTGGGGACGGGGCGCGTACGGAGGTCGTTTACCGCAGTGCTCAGCTCGGACCAGGCTTCCAACCGTTCCCGTTCGGCCTGCGTGATGTGCATGACAGAGCCATGTCGCGGGGTGAAGTCGCCGTGGGTCTTCGTGTTTTGCACGAATGTGAAATCTTTCAGGTTCGTGCTCTTGCAGAATTGGTAGAACCCCTGTGCGTAGCAATCGTACATCAGGACGTACTCGTCCGAACCGATGAGGGGGAACACACTGGAACCTTCCACCGGATATTGCCCCTCTTTTTGCAGGTGCCGCCATTCGATGGTGTAGGGGCCGGTGGGTCGGGGCGCAGTGGCACGCATCACGCCCTGCCGCGTGCGGAATCCTTTGTTCATGACCGAGCGTCCCTCGTCTTTGAAGAACAGCACGTATTCTTTCGTTTTCGGGTTATACACGATGTCCCCGTCTATGGCGGCCGTACCGAAGTCGAACAGCAGTTTCGGCTCCGTGATGTCCGTGAAGTCTTCGTTCACGTAAGAGTAGAACAGCTTGAAGTAAGGCTGTTTGAAGTTCGGGTCTTCCGTGGGATACTCCCAGTCGTGCCGCCCGATGGAGTAATAAATCATATATTTCCCGGCCTCGTCGTCCCAGATGATTTGAGGCGCCCAAACGGCATGTAGGTTTTCGCGGTCGAATCCCGTCAGGTTGGGGAAACGTGTGGGGAAGTCGATGGCCGTGTGTTGCCAATGGATGAGGTCGGTGCTCTTCATCAGGATGAGTCCGTCGTTGCTTTGCCAACCCTCGTCCGAGCGCATGTCCGTCATGACCATATAAAATGTTTTCCCGTTCCGGCCTCTTGTGATGTACGGGTCCCGTATGCTTTTCTTCAGGGCGATGGTGTCCGAGGCCACGACCGGACGCCCTTGGTTGAGGGACGTGTAGTCATATCCGTCATCGCTCAGTGCATAGCGCACCTGTTCACCGTAAGGGGAATTGTTGGAGAAGAAGGCGAAGAGGTAACTGCTGTAAGGAGAAGGCTCGGCCGTTTGTGCCTGCGCCGGTACCATGGCCCCGAGGGTGGCGGCCAACATGCCAGTCATCATTCGTTTTTTGAGTTTCATGATTAGGTAATGTTTAAGTTTTGTTGTATATGTGGGGGCAAAGATAGGCAGAATCGGCCGATAAAGGAAGTCTTTGTGGTGGCTTTTCGCACGGTGTGGCGAGAATGTGGTATTTTTTGCGTTATGCTTGGTTGCCCGTCCCGTCTTTTTTTTGTCACTTTGTGACCGATACAATGAAAACTAATCAATGTGATGAAAAGAAATTTTTTTTGTGGGATGCTGGCGGTTCTGGCGGCGGGCAATGTGAATGCCGATGTGGTTCCGGAACAGGTCAGTTGTGTAGTGAAACCTTTGTATGGGTATAGACAAGACCGTTCGCCGGGACGTATCGTTGCCGTGCGGTTGAAGGGGGCTGAATTGAAAGGCGAGGTCTGTGTGGATGTGGCGTACAGGAAACTGAAGGAGACATCCGCTTTCCGCATTGATGCGGAGGATTCGGCGGAAGTGGAGGTCATGTTGCCTTCCGCCTTGCCCGTGGACAAGACCGTGGATGTTTCGCTGACGGTGCGCGGAACCGAAAAGAAAGTGAAGACGAAAGTCACCGTGGAACCGATGCGGCATTGGACGGTGTACCTTTACAACCATTCGCACGTGGACATCGGTTACACGAACACGCACAAAAACGTGGAGATGTTGCATAAGACGAATGTCAAGGAAGGTATGAAGCTCTCGCACGAGACTGCCGGCCATGTGGACGGTGCGCGTTTTGTGTGGAATCCCGAGGTGACATGGCCGATTGAACGATTGTGGAACTCCGAACCGGGGATGCGCGACGAGATTATAGCTTCCATAAAGGGCGGAGGCTTGTCCGTGGATGCCTCTTACCTGAACCTGAACACGAGCATTTGTTCGGATGAGGAACTGTTCCACGTATTTAAGTTCTCACGTGAATTGCAGAGACTTTCCGGAGTGCCTGCGGATGTATTCCAACAGTTCGACATCCCCGGCATCTCTTGGGGCTTGGTGCCGGTCATGGCCCAGGAAGGCATCAAGTATGTCATTTCATGGCCGAACACCGATCGGGGCGGCAATGCCCATTCTTTCGGGATAGACGGTTTTCCTTTCTGGTGGGTAGGGCCGGACGGCCATTCCAAGGTGTTGTTTCTCCAACCGGGAAAATATGCCAACAGCGGAAGCATGGACAAGGGCAATACGACCGGTCGCCCATGGTTCGGCCAACGCAATGCACGTAAGGTCCCGGCGCGTATCCAAATGGGTAGTGCCAATGTTGATTTTACCGGGCAGCTTGTGGATTTGGAGAAGAAAAACTACCCGTATGACTTCATCGTCTTGTCCTGGTCGCTTTGGGATAACAATCCGGTGGATGCCGACGTGCCTTACGCTGTCAATGAGTGGAACAAGAAATATGCCTATCCCAAGATTGTCATTAGCGGCGGCCATGAGGTCATGAAGACTTTGGAGGAAAAATATGGCGACCGCCTGCCTGTGGTGCATGGTGATTATACGGAGTATTGGACTGATGGCTTGGGTACGGCCGCACGGCTTACCGCAGTGAACCGCCGCAACAAGGAACGTATCACGCAGGCCGAGACGGTGTGGTCGATGCTGGCCGGAGGAGCTTGTGCGCCGCGTGCCGAGTTCGACGAGGGGTGGCGGTACATCCTTTTGGGTTCCGAACATACGTGGGATTTTGAGAATCCTTGGGAACCGTATTTCCATGAAGCGATCAGTAAGGTAAAGCAATCTTATTTTTATGAAGCAGAAGCCCGTTCGATGACCTTGTTGGACGAGGCGTTGGGCTTGGCCACTGACAAGTCTAACGGCGCGTTGGGGCCGCGCGAAGGACCGTCGAATGGTGGCATCGCGGTATTTAATACGTTGTCTTGGCCGCATGGAGGATTGGTTACTTTGTCCGCTTCAGAGAGTCAAAAGGGCGACAAAGTGGTGGACGATGCAGGAAATGCTGTGCCGTCGCAACGGTTGTCTACTGGCGAACTGGCGTTCTGGGCTTCGGATGTACCGGCGTTGGGTTCGCGCCACTACCGTGTGGTGGAAGGTGATGCCGTGCCAGGCGATGCCTGTAAGTTAGATGGTTATACGTTAGACAATGGTTGTGTGCGTGTCACGATAGACGGCAAGACAGGAAACATCGTGTCCTTGACCCGTGCCGGAGAGGATTACAATTATATCGACGCGTCGGTGGACGGAGGGGCCAATTCGTGCAGTTGGCTGCCGGCGAATGAAAACAAGCCCGAAGCCGACAAGGTGCAGGCCATCACGGTGACCGAACAAGGCGGATTGGTGGTGGAATTGAAAGTGCAGTCCATGATGAAAGGTTGCCGTTCGGTGACACGTACCGTCCGTCTGGTGGCCGGGCAACCGTGGGTGGAGACCACCAATGTGGTAGACAAGTTGCCGCTGTTGGACAAGGACGGCATACATTTCGGTTTCGGTTTCAACGTGCCGCAGGGTGTGACGAAAGTGGATATCCCTTGGGGGATAATGGAAGTGGAGAAAGACCAGTGGCCGCAAGCCAACCGCAATTGGATGGCCCTGCAACGTTGGTTGGACGTTTCGAACGACACTCATGGTGTGACATGGTGTGCTTTGGATGCCCCCTTGTTTGAGTATGGCGACCGCACGGCCAACATTTCGTTGGGATGGGGCGGACAAGGGCCTTGGCTGACCAAGCTGGAACCGTCTTCCACGGTGTATTCCTGGGCGATGAACAACCATTGGCACACGAACTTCCCCCTGACGCAGGACGGGCCGGTGGCTTTCCGCTACCGCATCCATCCGCACGGTGGATATGATGCCGTAGACGCCAACCGTTTTGGCTTGGAGCAGGCGCAACCGTTGGTACATGTCACGGCGGACAAGAATCCGGACGTGAAGTCCGTCATTTCGGTAGACAACCGTGCCGTGTATGTCACCGTGCTGAAATCCACGGGGAAAGACCACGAGATGATTGTCCGCCTGCGTTCCGTGTCGGACAAGGAAGAGACGGTGGCTTTGGACTTCCCGGCCCGCCGTCCGTCGTCCGTGTCGCTCTGCCCGCTCGAGGAGCAGCCCGGGCAAATAGTGGACGGGACGCTGACGATGAAGCCCTACGGCATGGCCACGTTGAAGCTCACCTTCTGACAACGGAAGCATGGGAGGCTTACGGACTCTTCCGGTAGTGTATGGTATAGGCATCCGTCCGGGAATGGATGCTTGTAAAGAAAATGTAGGCTTGTCATGACGTTGTTTTTCAATCGCTTAAGCCTTTGAAAAAAATCTGCGGCAAACGGAAAATCGTTTGCCGCAGATTGAAAAATCATTTGGCGCAGAACGATTTTCCGTTCTGCGCCAAATGATTTTTGTATATAAGTTTCTATTTATTCTCCTCTCCGCTTGGCCGGTTTGATGTCCAAGTTGTAGGTGAGGCGCAGCATGGCATAACTGGGAATGACGTTGCGCCACGTCTCGTAGCGTCCTTGCCCGTTCAGCGTCTGGGTGACGTTGGAAAGCTGTCCGAGGATATCGAATCCATCAAGGGAGAGCGTCACACGTTTTTTGAGAAGTTTCTTCGATAGGGTGGCGTTCCATACGATGTCGTCCGTGTTCATGCCGCTTTCACCGTAGCCCCGTCGGCTGTACAAGGTCAGGTCGGTATTGAATTGCAGGTCCCATGGCAGTTTGGCCTGTGCTATCAGGCCGTAATTATAGTCGTAGGTGTTGAGGGTCGTGAAGTTCTCCCGGCCACTGCTCAGGTGGTTCCACGTGCAGCGGGCTTTCACGCCCACTCTCACGTCCTTGGGGAAGGCATATTCCATGTTGAGGCTTCCGCCCGAGTTGTAGGTCTGTACGGTGCTGCGGGCCGGAGCCATGCCGTCCGTCACGCTGATGAGGTCCACCGAATTGTAGAGCCGCGACCACAGTCCGCTGTTCAGCGTGAGGCGGCGGGCTTTGTCGAGCGGCATGGAATAGTTCACGTTACCACCGATGTTGTAATTCCCGTTTACGTTTTCCGGACGGTAGGTGCGCACGCCCGTCGTCTTGTCGTACACGTATCCCTGTGCCACGGCATCTTGTGTGATGGAGTAACTCCAGTAGGTGCTGAAGTAGCGTTGTTTGCGGTTGCTGTTCAGGTAGTAGTACACGGAGACGTTGTGTTGGTGAGAGTTCTTTAGTCCCGTGTTGCTCAGGCGGATGTTCAACGGGTCGTCCGTGGAACGGATGTCGATGAACGAGGTCATGGACGGGAAAGAGACGCTTTTGTTGTAGCGGATGTCGATGCCCCGTTGGTAGTTGTGCCATCGGCCGTAGACCCTGAAACTTGGCTCGAACATGACATGTCGGCGGCTGACGGTGGTGTCCAACCGTTCGCGTTGGTAGTCTAGCGTCTGCCACACGTACATGAGCGGCAGGCGGGTTTCCACGTACCACCAGGTTCCTTCGCCCGATGTCCGGGGTCTGCCTTCCCATTTGGCATAGAGGCTTCCCCGGTGGGAGTAATCGGTCAGGTAAGACCAATAGCTGTTGGGGGCATCTAGCGTCTGTTGCAGGAGTTCCGCTTCGGAGGGCAGCATGCCTAAGGGATGGTCGCCGTCCTCTTCCCAACCGGCCAGTTCGTCGAGCCGGTAGAGTTCGTAACGTTTGGTGTGGTCATGCCAATGGTAGTTGTATCCCGGCACTATGGCCAGGTTGCAAGGAAACCAAAGCCAATACTCCCCTCCGGTGTTGAGGTTCAGGTTGCGGATAGGGCCGTCGTCGTTGGTATATTTGTTGCGGTAGTCCGTCTGTCCGCCGCCTGCCGGATAGTCCAACCGGTAGTGTTCGTACCAACGTTGTTCGTAATCGCTGTACCGCACATTGGCGTAAAGGTTCAGGTTGTCGTTGGCGATGCCGGTCTTGATGGCCGAGTAGGCGTTGAAGGCAGCGTCCGTCTTGTTACCTTTGTTGTTTTGGGCGGTCTTGGAGCGGTTGATGGCGATGCGGCGCATGAGGTCGCCGGCTTCGGGCGAGGCCAGGCTGTCCAACAGGTTGCCGGAGGCGTACGGTTCGGGGTCGGTGTTGAACGTGCCGGAAAGGTAAGTGTTGCGGTCGTCCCATTTGCCCCAGTTAAACGATGGTTGCAAGTTCAGGAACACCTTGTCCCAAGTGAACTGGAACGTGTGCGAAGTGTTGAACCACGTTTGGCAGTAGAACTGTTCGTGTGCTTCCTTGGAGTAAGTGTCGCCGTCGGGTAGGAAGTTCACGCCGGTGGTTTGCGAGCGCACGTCCGTGTCGTAGTGCAGGTAAGATGCGCTGCCGCTCAGTTTGTACTTCCCGTCCTTCTCGTTCACCATGTAGTTCACTCCGAAGTTCTTGTTCGAGCGTAGTCCGCCAGTCAGTTGTGCGGGCGACCATTCGCCGTTGTAACCCGGTTGGCGGTTCTCGTTCATGTTGTTGAAATTGGCAAAAGCGGAAAAACGCGTGTGGGGCGTGAACCGCAGGCCGAAAAGGCGGGCGCGGTAGCGTTCCTCCGTGCCGTATGCCCCTTCGGCATTGGCCAACCATCCCACGGAGTATTCCCGTTTCAGGCGTACGTCCATGACCAATTCTTCATCACCGGTCTTCTTTCCGAGAAATTCGCTGAGTTCCCCGTCTTTGTCGTACACTTTCACGTCCTTGACCGCGTAGGCAGGCAGGTTTTCGAGCATGACGGAAGGTTCGCCTTTGAAAAAATCCTCTCCGTTGAGCAGCAGGTTTTCCACGTAACGCCCGTTGACGAGGATGCGCCCGTCGTCTTTCAGTTCCACGCCCGGAAGTTGGCGGATGAGCGCATCGAGCATGGAGCCTTCGGCCAGTTGGAAAGCGTCGGCGTTGTAGGCCACCGTGTCGCCGCGCGTATATATCTTTATCTTCGTGGCCTTTACGGTCACTTCCTCTAATGTCTTATGCTTGATGGCTTTCTCCATGTAAACATCCGCGATGAAGCGTGCCGTTTCCCGGCGGCGGAAGGTAAAAGAGTCCACGGGCACGTCCTGTGTTTCATATCCCTCGGCCTTGAAGCGCAGGATATAGGGCTGGGCTGGGCGGTTTTCCATATCGAAGAACCATGCCGACGGCCGGTCGGCTATCCGGTTGTTTTTGGGGTTGCGCATGGAATCGAGGGTGACGTAATGCTTGTCCATAAGTTCCACTTTCACGTTACTGATACGTTGGCGCGTGACGGAATTGAATATGCCGCCGTAGATGACTTGTCCCATGGTTTCGGGGCAGGCGAGGGCCAGGAGGATGGCCGCAAGGATCGGAAGGGTATTGAAGAAGGTCTTTCTCATGGCTTTTCCACTTTTATGTTCTGTTAATGTATATTTTAATTACATCCTTTTGTTAATAATACGCAGGAAGTGTTGTTTTGTGACAGTCCGGAGCCGTTTTTTTTGAAAGTATCGTGCGAATTTTGTAGTTAACACTCTTTATGTGGGCTTTGGAGGACGGGCAATGGAAAAACATTATATTTGCAAAAATATATTGCAATAAAGTCTACGCTTATGGCAAACTATATCCGTTTTGATTGGGCGATGAAGCGCCTGTTGCGCAACAAGGCCAATTTCGGTGTGTTGGAAGGATTGTTGACCACGCTTTTGGATGAGAAAATCACCATCAGCCAGTTGTTGGAGAGCGAAAGCAATCAGGAATACGAGTTCGACAAGTATAACCGTGTGGATTTGTTGGCCTTGGATTCCAAAGGGGAACTGATACTCATCGAGGTGCAGAACAACAATGAGTATGCCTATTTCCAACGTATGTTGTTCGGCGTGTCGAAGTTGGTGACGGAATACATCAACCGTGGAGAGGGGTATGAGAACGTGCGCAAGGTGTACAGCGTGAACATTGTTTATTTTTCCTTGGGGCATGGCAAGGATATCGTGTACCATGGCAAGACGGAATTTCGAGGCATCCATGAGAACGACATACTGGAACTGACTCCTTTCCAACGGCAGACCTTCAAGGTGGATGCCGTGAGCCAACTTTATCCGGAGTATTATATCCTGAAGGTGAACGACTTCAACAAAGTGGCCAAGACCCCGTTGGAGGAATGGATCTACTATTTGAATACGGGTGAGATTTCCGAGTCGGCCCACGCTCCCGGATTGGCGGAGGTACGCGAACGCCTGAAGGTGGACGGGATGACAAAAGGCGAGCGAGAGGCTTATTACCGTCATCTGGATAACATCGTCATTTTGCGCAGCAATATTTATACGGAACGTGCCGAGGGGCGTGCAGAAGGGCGTGCGGAGGGCCGCATGGAAGGGCGTGCCGAAGGAGAGCATGCCAAGGCTTTGGAGATAGCCCACAGGTTAAAGGCCATGGGATTGTCCGTGGAGGCCATTATCGGTGCCACGGGGTTGTCGGCGGAAGAAATAGAGAAAGCCTGATAACCCCTTGTTTCCTACAAAATAAAAGGTCCCGGACACTTTTCACAAGGTGACCGGGACGGATTAACTTATTTCTGTCTTGCTTGCCTGTTTTTTTGCAATTTTTTTGTGACGTATGAACTATCCCATATCGGATTGTCTTCTGCCCAAGCCCGGGGAAATACTCCGTTTCCGTTGTGCGATCCTTCCAAACGGATAAGGTATAACCTGTCGTTTTTCCATGCGGCTCCCATATATAATGGGCGGCCGTCGGCTTGGCGGACTCTTATTCCGGTTTCTTCGTATTCCCAGTACACGTCGTTGCTTGCCACGTAGATGACATCTTTTTTGAGGTATTTGTGGAAGAGGTCATAAAACAGCCGGTAGTCTGCCCAGGTACATTTAGGGATGATGTACCGGTAACCCTCCGAAAAAGCCGTCGGGTCGTTGTTATATCCTTTGTTATGTACTACACGTCCGTATGCTCCGTGGAAACGCACTTCTTGTTTGACTGTTTTTCTGCGTGATACATATTGGTTGAACAGTTTTTCGAGTTCTGCGATGATGGCTTGGTCGGGTATGGCATCATTTTCGGCTTGGGCGAAACGGTTTGTGGTTTGGTAATAGAAAAATATGCCGGTTGGGCTGACTTCGAGTTTGAGGAAGTCTTGTTGCCCCCGGATGTCGGAACGTAGTGATATGGCGTAGGTTTTCCGTATGATGTCGCCACTGTCTGTTTCTTCCGTGTGCTTGTGCAGAAATGGGATGTCATTCAATTGGTCGAAGATTTCTGCTATTGCGGGTTGGTGCTCTTCGTAATCTTCTTGGTCTTCGAACCAGTACTGTACCCAATATTGGGCACCGGTCATCCATCTTTGTTCCAAGTAACGTTTGGGAAACATTCGGTCAAGCTTGTGAAATATGTGCATGGCTGTTTCATTTTCCCGATAGAACTCTTGGGCATGTACATGGTTTGTGCATGCTATGACCGTTATCACGGCCATGAGCCAGTATTTAATATAAGTTTTCATAATAAGGGTCGATATGTTCATATTGTTTGGAGAATTCGTCCATTCTTCTTTTCTGCTTTTGGAACTCGGCCTGAATGTCGGCCAAGTGTGGCATGGCCTGTTGTTGGGTTGCCGTGTCTGCGTCTTGTCGGGCGGTGCCGGGTTGGGGTATTGAGCCCGTTCTGGTGGTAGATGTGTTCTCCCCCGTAGGGAGGGCTGTCCACATTTGTCCTTTTGGGTGGCTTGCAGGAAGGATAATTGTGTCCCGAATTGTGATTATTTTGGCGGTCAACGTAGTGGGCACTGGCTTTTCGATGAATACCGTATCGGTTTTCCACTTTACTTCCGTGAGGACGGTAGGGGGCATGGAGATGGAATTTGTAGGCTGTGTAGCTTCCTTTCGCGAGACGGTGGTTCCTAAGAAAAAACATGCGGCTGCGATGGAGGCGACCGCTATCCACCGTATGAAGGTTTGTCTTGTACAATGTATGTGCTTCGGATGTGCCGGAAGAATGGCTTGGAGGTCAGAAGAGTCGGGTGCTGCTTCCGGTGGGCATGACTGCATCCACCTCTCCTGTTCTTCTTCCGTGAAAGAAGGTTCGCCTTCGTCGAATTGGTTGAACATGGTTTTGAAGTCGGCAAAATCCTTGTCGGCATCCGGCGAACGGAAATATTCCATCAGTAGGGCTTCTTCTTCCAACGAGGTCTTTCCCTCCATGTAGAGGTCAAGCAATCGTCTGATGTCTTCTTTGTTTGTCGTCATGTTCAATCTCTCCTTACCTTTAGTTGTTCCATCATTTGTTTCCTTGCCCGTGACAATACGGTGCGGACTACGCCTTCCGTTGCTCCGATGATACGGGCTATCTCGCTCATTTCCATGTGTTCCACCTGACGCATGCGAAGCACGGCCCGGTATTTGTCCGGCAGGTTCCGGACGACACCACGCATCCATTCCGCATTTTCGTGGTCTTCCATCATAGCCTGTGCACTTCGCTGTCCGTCGGGCGCGTCATGCCCCGTCAGGCTTTCGTGCGGATGGGTTTTGAGTCGCCTCAGGCGGTCGATGCAAAGGTTGCGGGTGACGGTCATACCCATGGGAGAAATGTTCTTTTCCCGGTCGAGCCGGTCTCGGATAAGCCAAAGTTTGAGCATGGCTTCTTGTACGATGTCTTCCGCCTCGTCCTCATCAGACAAATAGAAACGTGCGATGTCTACGAGTTTGCCTCGTAGCATGGATACCGCTATTTCGAATTCTGTCTTTTCCATGAGGTTAATGTTGCAAGGGGCGGAACCGTTTCCGGTGGTCAGGACATGGCCGTTCTTTCCCTTTTTATAAAGAATACGCAGAAGCTGATCTTTTGTTTCATCGGATGATGTTAAAGAATGTAATGGATTATAGATTCCATTCACAAAAGCGTGTCTGGTTCGTTCCCGAAAAGTCTCTTGTATTCGCTTTCAAAATTGGGCGTGAAGATACCTTTTCCCATCGCTTCATGGATTTCTGTCGTGCTCCAGAAACGTCCGCCATCTGTTTCCGCACTGGGACGTATGTTCCCGTCGTAAGTACAACGGTGTGGGAAGACCAATTCACGTTCGCGGTCGGATTCAAACACATAGCGGGGGAGGCGTTCGGGAGTGAAGCCGGTGAGGCCGAGTTCTTCTTCCGCTTCGCGGTGCAAGGCCATCTCCACGCTTTCGCCCAAGTCCACGTGGCCTCCTACGGCCGTGTCCCATCTTCCCGGTTGGATGTCTTTCCAATGCGGACGTTTTTGCAGGTAAAGTTCGCCCCGGCTGTTGAACACATGCAAGTGCACCACGGGGTGAAGGCATTTGCTGCCATTGTGGCATTCGCCGCGCGTGGCGGCTCCGATGATGTTCCCCTCTTCATCCACGAGGGGAAACATCTCTTCCCGGTTGTCTTCTTGTGTAGCTATCATGAGGTTTCGCGGGGGTTAAGGGATGAGTAATGAGCTGTCACCGTAGCTGAGGAAACGGAAATCGTGGGCGAGGGCGTAGTCGTAAATCGTGCGCCAGTCGCCGTGCACGAAAGCCGAGACGAGCAGCAACAGCGTGCTTTGCGGTTGGTGGAAGTTGGTGACCATCATCCGCACGATGTGGTATTCGTATCCGGGAGCTATGATGATTTGCGTACTGGTGTGCAGGGCTGTCAGTCCGTGACGGTCCAGATAATCCAATACGTTCTGTAGGGCTTGCAGTGTAGTGAGTGCTTCCGGATGTCCGTTGTAGGGGCTTCCTACAGGGCGCGTCCGTGCAGCATACTCGTAAGGCATCCACTGCGGTACGTGCAGCTCCTCCTCCGATGCGTCGGGATTTCCGTCCAATGCCACACCTATATAATATAAGCTCTCAAGGGTGCGCACCGAAGTCGTACCCACGGCAATGCATGCGCCGCCGTGGGCCAACAGTTTCTCTATCGTGCTGCGATGTACGCAGATGTATTCCGTGTGCATCTCGTGCCCGGCTATTTCTTCGCTTTTCACCGGTTTGAACGTGCCCGCCCCGACGTGGAGCGTCACTTCCTCGCGGTCGATGCCGTGGGCATCCAAATCGGCCAACACGCGTTCTGTGAAATGGAGTCCGGCCGTGGGGGCAGCCACGCTGCCTTTGATTTTAGAGTACACCGTCTGGTAGGTCGTCTTGTCGCTTTCCTGTGTCTCGCGGTTCAGGTAGGGCGGGATGGGCAGTTCGCCCACGGCTTCCAAAATTTCAGCCCAAGTCGTTTGTTCGTCGTCCCATTCAAAATCAATCCAGTGGCTGGTGCCGCGATTCTCGCCCCGGGTAGCCTTCAAGGTGATGCTGCGTCCGCCGATTTCCACGGGGCAGGATAAGCTGCCGCTTTTCCATTTTTTCAGATTGCCCACAAGGCAAAGCCAACTGCAACGACCGGTTTGTTGGAACATCAGCGCGTAGTCGTGCGGACGGACCGGTTCCAGGCAGAACACCTCGATGAGCGCGCCGGTATCTTTGTGGAAATGCAACCGCGCCTGTATGACTTTCGTGTTGTTGAATACCATCAGGGCGCCTTGGGGCAAATAGTCCGGCAACGAAGTGAACGTGTTCTCGCCCACCGTTCCGTGACGGTACACCAACAGTTTGGATTGATCCCGTTCGGTTAGGGGGAATTTTGCGATACGTTCCTCGGGCAGATTGTAGTTGAAGTCTTTAATCTGGATGTGTCTGGTTTCTTCCATTAGAGTTGATTGTTTTAAAGAGGCAAAGTTAGGCATATTTGCCGAAGCAGGGCGGGGATTTGGGATAAAAAAGCATAAAGGCGGCGGTCGGATTTTGTACTCTTTGCGCTTTGCCGTATATTTGTTTCACGAATAAAACATGGAAGATATGAAAATAGGAGATAAAGTAAGGTTCTTGAGCGAAGTGGGGGGCGGCATAGTGAGCGGCTTCCAAGACAAAGATACGGTGCTGGTGCGGGATGAAGACGGTTTCGACATCCCGATGTCCGTGCGTGAGTGTGTCGTGGTAGAGACTGACGATTATAACATTGCCAAGGTGAACACCGGTACGCACGACAAGAAGAAACTCGTAGGGGAGCGGGCAGCCAGGCCGTTTCGTGATGAAGATGAGGAAGATGACCGTCCTGTGACATTCGTACCGAAACCACAGGAACGCCGGAACGGTGACAAGCTGAACGTTTTTCTGGCTTACGTGCCGATGAATCCCAAAGAAATGACCACAACGTCTTTCGAGGCTTATTTGGTGAACGACAGTAACTATTACGTCACTTTCCTTTACATGAGTGTGGAGGGTGAGGGATGGCGCGTACGTTTCCAAGGGACGGTGGAACCGAACACGAAACTCTTCATGGAGGAATTCGACCGTTCGGTGTTGAACGACATGGAGCGCGTCTGTGTGCAATGCCTGGCCTACAAACAGGAGAAGACTTTTCTGCTCAAACCGGCCGTACAGGTGGAACTGCGGATAGACACCGTGAAGTTCTATAAGTTGCACACGTTCCAACCCTCTGATTTCTTTGAAGAAAATGCCTTGGTGTATGACGTGGTGAAGGATGACGTGCCAGCCCGTACGGTTTTTGTCAATGCTGAACAATTAAAGGATGCCTTGCTGAAAAAGGCTTCCGACGAGCGTCCGGTGCGTCAGCCGGCCCGCAAGGCGGAGCAACCGAAGAACGGCATCATAGAAATAGACTTGCATATCAATGAATTGTTGGACAATACCGCCGGGCTTTCCAACAAGGAGATGTTGGACTGCCAGATAAAAGAGTTCCGCCGTGTGATGGACGAGAATCTGAAAAACAAAGGACAGAAAATAGTGTTCATCCATGGTAAGGGGGAAGGCGTGTTGCGCAGCGAACTCTTGAAAGAATTGAAACGTGCTTACAAAGGTTGTACCTATCAGGATGCTTCGTTCCGCGAGTATGGGTTCGGGGCTACCATGGTTACGATTCACTGATGTCCATAGCCTTAAAGGCTCTTAAAAGATGTGTAATTTATTGGGGTTCTGCATGGAAAGGTGTATTTTTGGCATCGAATTTCATGTTGAACCCTTAAAATTAACATTAAAATAATGATGCGGTTTCTTTGGTCTCTGCTTGTCTTGTGTGCTTTGTTTGGTGTGTCCCCTGTTTCTGCCCAGACGTTATTATCGGAAGAAATAAGGGAGGATTCAGTCACCGGCCAAGATGTCGTAGAGAAAGCCAAAGAGTTTATCGGAGTGCCTTACCGTTACGGGCAAATGAATCCTAAGCGCGGATTTGATTGTTCCGGTTTCACTACTTATGTCTTTAAGTCTTTGAATATCTGTTTGACGCGTTCTTCGCGTTCCCAGTTTAGAGAAGGAGTCAAGATAGACGACCGCCGCGACTTGCAGCAAGGGGATTTGGTGTTTTTCACCGGTACGCGTTCCAAGAAGACCATCGGGCACGTGGGTATCGTGACGGATGTGGATGAAGAAACCGGTGAGTTTGAATTCATCCATGCAGGGCGCAAAGGTATTTGTATCAATTCTTCTTCCGATGGCTATTATGACCGGCGGTATGTAGGGGCACGCAGGGTATTGGGGTAATACCTGCCAGATACGAAGAGAGCCGTTTCCGGAGTGTGCAAAGGCATACGGGAACGGCTCTTTTTCGATATAAAGTGGCTGACGGGTCAGAACAAGTCTACCTCCACCGGGCAATGGTCGGAACCGAAAATCTCGGTGTGTATGGTTGCGCTTTTGAGTTGCGCTTCCAGTCGTTTGGACACTAAGAAATAGTCGATACGCCACCCTGCATTCTTTTCCCGGGCCTTGAAACGGTAAGACCACCACGAGTAGATGCCTTCGCGGTCGGGATAGAAGAAACGGAACGTGTCTGTAAAACCGCTGTCCAACAAGATGCCGAATTTTTCCCGTTCTTCGTCTGTAAAGCCAGCGTTCTTACGGTTCGATTTTGGATTTTTCAGGTCGATTTCGCGGTGCGCCACGTTCAAGTCGCCGCAGACGATGACTGGTTTCCGGGTATCCAGTTGCAAGAGATAGGCGCGGAATGCTTCTTCCCATTGCATACGGTAATCCAGACGTTTCAGCCCGTCCTGCGAGTTGGGCGTGTAGACCGTGACTAAGAAAAAGTCAGGCATTTCAAGCGTGATGACGCGTCCTTCCCTGTCGTGTTCCTCCAAGCCGAGGCCGTATGTGACATTGAGTGGGGCATGGCGGCTGAAGATAGCCGTGCCTGAATATCCTTTTTTTTCCGCATAGTTCCAGTAGGAGCGGTAGCCTTCAAACTCCAAGTCGAGCTGCCCTTCCTGCATCTTTGTTTCTTGCAGGCAAAAGAAGTCCGCATCCAAGGCGGCGAAAGACTCTTTAAATCCTTTTTCGCAACAGGCTCTCAGGCCGTTGACGTTCCATGAGATAAATTTCATAGGCTGTAAGTTTGCTGTAATTTTGCTTTTTATTTTCAAAGGTAAGCCTTTTCTTCCGGATGTGCAAACCCGGTCAGAACCGGGCGATGGCCTCTCCTTCCTCTTGAATGTAGAGGAAACTGGTTTGCATTTGTTCCGCCTCCGGACCGAATGCCATGGCCGTTTCGTGGGCCGGAGGGAAATGCATCGGTGCAAAATAACGGGTGGGGATGTGTTGCAGCCATTGACGTGCGCCACGTGCAAAGTCGCTGCCCAAACGCGGGTCTACGGGAAACATTACCAAGTCGAAAGCCGTACATTCCTTTCGGATGTCGTTCAGGATAGCCAGAAAGTCACCTTCCCGTTTTTTGATTTCCTGTGGCGTGGATTCGTCTGCCCAATGCCAGTTGTTCAGGTCGCCTGCATGGAATATGTCTTTGTCTTCCATATGAACAGACCAAGATACGCCGGAATCGGTGGAACCGAAAGCATGTACCGTGATGAGGTCGTCTCGGTAGCTCTCTCCCCGTCTCAGGTATGCCGTTACGCCTTCCGTTCCGGCACGCCGCCGACGGTAGATGTCGCGGGAAAGGATGACTTTCTTCTCTCCGTGGGGGACGGGCAGGTTCAGGATTTCCGGATTGAAATGGTCCTGATGGAAATGGCTGGCCAGAAAGTAGACGCGTTTATGTGTGGTGGACAGTGTCCGTTCCACGATACCGTTGTCTGCATCCCGCCAGAAATCAAAAATCAGGATGGCCGATAGTCCTTCGAGCATGAAGCCGCTGTGGTAGATGTAAGTTAGAGTCATGATTTCCTTATTTTTCATATCTACAAAAATAAGGAAATCATTTGATAAAGGCCAAGTTTGGTGTGGATTAGTTGCGTCTTTCAGTATAAAGTGTTGCCATCCCAACGAAAAATGGCATAAGGATAAAGTTTCTCTTTTCCGTTCCGTACATCTTCTTCCGTTTGTTTTTCCCAGTGGGGAGGGGAAAAGACATTGCCGATTTCAAACGGTCCTGCGGATAATGTACATGGCTAGCCGTTTTCTTTCCAGATGCGCACTGTGGTCAACCGGTTATTGTCTGCGCATTCTTCTTGCCGGGCATCATAATAATAGGTGAGTTCATAACAGTATGCTCTTTTCCCATTGCCCCAACTTTGGGATGCCATTCTTTCCTTAATGACCGGGTAAGCATAGCCCCGGTAGTAGTCGGGAGCCAGAATCAGGATGACTTTCACGGCCTTGTGGTGCAGGTAATCCATTCGGTCTGCCCTGTCCCATGTAGAAAGGTCGGGATTGCCATATTTGTCCAAGTATCGTTGGCATCTCTTTTCCGCTTTTCTCTGTAATCTTTCGCGTTTCTGGCGAGAGAGTGCAAACGGGTTTCGGGTTTTTATTATTCCATATAGGGTATCCGGGACGGTTTGTGCAACACTCGGTTGTGGCATGCAGTAAAATGCGAGGCAAAAGGCTATGGCAGTGAGGTCTGTTTTCATGTCGTGATGGTTTTTGTTAGTTTCGTTACAGAAGGAAAAGGATTGTCCGTGCATGGTTGCTTTTTCGGCTGAAACGATATTCCCAAAGAACGGACTATCCTTTGAAACGTAAGGTCAAAGCCATAGCTCTTCCGGCTCTATTCCCTCTTGGTCGGAGTACTGGAAACTCCTGTACACTTTCCCGTTCTTGAAGTAACAGATTTTGCAATAATGAAACGGTCCGGATGTGATGACGAAGAACGAACCGTCATCGGAATGCTGCCTGGCGTATTCAATAAGCTTGTACATGAAACTTCCTTTAGGATAATAAGTGATTTGCCAACGGAAAGGTCCTGTCCGGCTTTGTTTTCTTTCGTTCATTGAGTCAACGACGGCTTGTCCCAGTCTTTCTACATCATATTTGTAGGCTTGTCCGTTTTTGTCGGGTTCCCATTTGCTCCAGTCTGTATACTCTGCCTCGAAATAGATATTTTCCCCCTCAATGGTTTTTCCGTACATCCATGCCATTTCATAGTTGGTGGACAAGAATGGTGTCTTTTTACGTTCCGCAGAGGTGGACGGTGCAGTGATAACGGGTACAAACTTCACAGAGGTGTAGTTGGTCTGTGGAGTGCCTTTCTGCATGAGAAGCCCCAAGTCTGTCATGATATCTTTGGTAGGATGATAATCCATGTCCATCCTTTTGAGGATGGTTTGTTGTGCTGCTTTTCCCACCGTGGCGAGCAATTTGCTTTGTGGGGGTATGAGTTCGGAGGCCTTGGTCTTGTGGTTTTGTACGAAATCATCAGTTAATGTCTTACTGGATTGAACCGTAGGAACTTCCGAGCTGCAAGCGATGCATCCTCCGATTACGGGGAACAGTATCATAAGGTAAGTTGTTTTTTTCATACGCTTGTTCTTTTTAGTTAGACTTAATAATATATGGGTGTTGGACTATAGAACTCTTGGTATGTGTCAGCAAATTCTTTAAAAGTCAAATCCTTTGTACCGTTCATGGAAGGATCCATGATGGTCACGGTAGATTTCTCATTGTTGACACTATCATATACCTTAGATGAGTAAATAGCTACGCAATGTGCGTGTTCTCCTTCTATTGAGACGGCTAATAAAGATGGGCCGTGATTGTTGACCTGAAATAGGTTGCAAAGGTCGGTATAATTGATTTTGAAGCCAATAAAAGCTTCCAAATCGCTGACTTTTGCTCCGAATCCCGCGAATTCTCTTCCATTACAGGGGGTGACTTGGCATGAGTCGAATAGATACATGGCTGCTCTGAAATCTTCATTGCTCATGAACGATTCTGGATAAGGGTTATTTCCATTCCTATAGTCATCCAGTAGAAAATCTTGGATGTATTTTTCACATTCAGAGCATTGAGATGAGGATTTGATGGATTGTAAACATGCGTATACACACCAACAATCGGTTTCTTGCTTTACAATACCCGCATGATATGTGTTTTCAATGATTTCCTCCTCTTTGTCTTCATCACTTTGCCCATAGGTTTCCATAGCAAATAGAAAAAGTAACGCAGTCATCATGAGTTTATAAGTTTTTGCTTTCATAGGCTTTAATTTTAGAAAAGTGAGTATTACGTTGACAAAATAATGCATATTCATGGGCATGTCCAAAGAAAGAGGGAAGAAAAACATGGCAAAAAACGAAGAAATGAATCCAGGTTCATTTTTTGCCCCGAAAATGAACTTGGATTCATTCTTGTCTCTATTGACCGGTTTTCGGAAGGCAAAGTGAAGTTTGAACGAATATCGTCCTGGATTGGTCGATTATTGGCCTACAAATGGATGGAATAACCTTACCTTTGCATTACTTAATTTTTTGACGGATGGAAGGATTTGCGGAAGTCACAGAAGAACTTATCAATGAATATTTGTCCTTTTTCGGGAAGAACCATGTCTTTTCGGATGCGGAACGTACGTTGTTGAACCGTAATTGGACGAGACTGATGGTAAGAAAGAATGAACAGGTCGTGGCAGGGGGACCGAAAACACTCTTCTGGGTGGAAAAAGGCACGCTTCGTATCGGAATGAAAGACAGTAGACATGAAGGGCCGGAACGTGTTTGCGGCTTTGCCGTTCCGCATGATTTGGTCTGCATGGATTGGTTTTTGCAGGTACAGGGTGTGGTGTGGAATGTATATGCGGAACAGGATGCGGTGCTTTGGAGGTTAAGTGGGGAAGTTGTGCCGGTGCTGTCTGATAAGGTCGTTTTATGGGATAAAATAATGGCCCGTTGGTATGCCCGTTACGTCAGGAGGCTTTGGATGAGGAACTGTTATTTGTGCGAAGGCGATGTGGTGAAACGTTATAGGAGGATGATGGAGTGGGAAGGGAAAAGGCTACAAGCCGTATCCTTGAAGCATTTGGCTTCTTATTTGAACATGGCACCGCAGACTTTGAGCCGGATAAGGAAAGGAGAGGACGGGTATAAGCCATGAGAGTGTACATTGTATAGCGGAACTGGGGATGTTCCATAAGGTATGTTTGGAAATATATGTCGGCGGTTTGTTCCCAAACACGGACAAACCACCGACAAAGGTATTGTGACGGGGTTATTCAGTGGCCGGAATGACTTTCCACTCCAATACGCCGCCCGATTCCCCTTTTTGAAGTTGCGCGGCGATTTTCAGTCCGGTGGTCCTTACCGGTTTGAAGTCGAGACGGTTGTAGGTGTCTTTGGCTGTGGTGTACGGCGTAATGGCTTCCACTTCTTTCCAACTGTCGCCGTCTTTGTAATAGAGTTTCCACGAGGCCGGCACACGGAAGTTTCCGTCGTAGTGGTCGAAGTCCAACCAATATACCTCTACGCCCGATACAGTGTAAGCTTGGTCGAAGTCGTAGGCCAACGTTTCTTCCGTGCCGCGTTTGAGCCACCAGTAATGGTAAGGTTTGGACGTGTCCGACGAACGTTTCGGTTCCCATTGGTCGTTTACGCCCCAAGCCCAACTCTCCGTGGCTGCGGATTCCGGAGCATCTTTCTGGATAGGTGCTTGAATCGTCAGCGTGCGTGCCCGGCTGGCGATGGTCGGCAAAGGTTCGGGACGGGCATATTCCGGCGATGTGGGAATCCATACGGCCATTTGTGCCGCGCCACGGTTGTTCCATACGGAATAAGGAATGGCTTTGAACGGCACGTCAGTCGTCTTTCCGTCACGTCCGACGGCTTGGGCCGTGCCTTCCAACGTGACGATGCCGTTAAGCATGTCCGGGGCGTAAGTGGCGGAGATTGCCGTCCCGGTAGGAATGAATTTGTTGAAAATCAAACTGTCCGGTTGGTCTTTGTCTTCTATGCAGTAGACGATGGGGCCCCGTTCGATGGCGGCTTTTCCCCGGTCGTCTTCCACTTCGACACGGGCTTCCACCCGGCGTACGTCCATCGGGAAATCCAGTTGCACCGTGTCGCCTTTCTTCCATTTCCGCAAGATGACGGCATAACCGTTTTCCACATGGAAATCCACGTCCTTTCCGTTGACTTGTATGGTGTAGCCCTTCCCTTTTCCGGTGTAGTGGTACAGGTCGATCGGTACCGGACGGTCTTGTGCCCATCCCGGTATGCGGCACCGCAGGGCAAAGGTCTGCTTCTTCTCTGGATGTATGGCCATGCAGATTTTCCCGTCCCATGGATAATCCGTCGTCTGGCGGATTTCTATTTTATTTTGGGACGTAGAGAGATTGGCCGTACTTTGTATATATAGGTTGACAAAGACATTCTTGCCTTGTGTGGCATACATGTAATTAGGAACGGAAGCCATGAAACGGGTGATATTGCCCGGACAGCAGGCGCAACCGAACCAAGCTTGCCGTCCATGCTGCCCCATGCTTTCCAACGGATTATCGTAGAAGAAGCGGTCGCCGCTGAGCGACACGCCCGAAATTACCCCATTGTAGAGAGCACGTTCCAGTACATCCTCGTACCGGGAGTCACCCGTAGCAAGGAACATGCGGTGGTTCCAGTACACGTTGGCGATGGAGGCGCAAGTCTCGCAATAGGCCGTATGGTTGTTCAGTTCATAATCCGGGCCGAAGCCTTCGCCTTGGGCACGGGAGCCGATGCCGCCCGTGATATAGAGCTTGCGCCCGGCCATGTTTTCCCAAATGCGCGTAAGGGCATGGAAATAAGCCGTGTCTCCGGTCTGTGCGGCCACGTCGGCCACACCGGAATACAGGTAACCGGCCCGTACGGCATGCCCTACGATTTCATCTTGTTCGAGGATGGGCTTGTGGTCCTGGCTGTATGCACTGGGGGCATGCCCGTCGGTGCACCGTCCCGTTTCTTCCACGAAATACCGGGCTGTACGGAGATATTCTTCTTTTCCGGTGACTTTGTAGAGTTTGGCCAGTGCCATTTCCACGATGGGATGCCCCGAAGGCACATGTTTCTGCCCTTCGTCGGGGCCGAATACCCGGCATACCAAATCTGCGTTTTTGATAGCCACGTCCAATAGGGAACGTTTGCCCGTGGCGCGATAGTGTGCCACGGCAGCTTCGTAAAGATGTCCTGAATTGTAAAGTTCGTGGCTGTTGATTTTCTCCCAACGGTGTGTTCCCCACCAACCCGAAAGACGGGTACAACGGTTGGTCACGCAAGTGGTCAGGTAACCGTCGGATTCCTGCGCGGCGGCAATCAGTGCGATGACGCTGTCCAGATAGGCATCCAAACGTGCATCGTACTTCACGGCCAACGAATAAGAAGCCCCTTCGATGATTTTATACGGGTCGGTGTCGTCGAACGAAAAGTCGCCCCGGTGCTCGCCCTCTTTCAGTCCGCCTGCGATGGCGAAGTTGTCGAAACGTCCGTTCTTCTCGCATTCCCGGAAAGCCGAGGGAATGGACACCGTGCGGTTCGTCTCGATGCGCGGAGACCAGAACGCGTCCTGGATTTGTACTTGGGTAAACGGCACTTCCGTGATTTGTGCCGTGTTTTGCCCGTGGATGGCAATGGAAAAAGCAACGGTGCAGAAAGTCCATGCGGTTCGTTTCAAAAAGAAGATTTTGTTTCTCATGGGTTAATAATTTTATGGTTTCATGCTGCAAAGATAATTAGTTTTGCTAACTTTGCCCACGAAACCAATAAAATTATCTTAACTCACCATGAAGAAAAGATTGCTGACTGCCGTTTGTGTGTTCTCCGTGGCATGGAACATGCAGGCGCAAGACGTGCGCCACGGTTATCCTTATTCTCCCGTACCTTTCACGTCCGTCAAGGTGACGGATTCCTTTTGGGGACAACGCTTGAAGGCGAGTCGTGAGGTTACGATTCCTTTGGCCTTCAGTAAATGCGAAGAGTCCGGCCGGTATGAAAACTTTGTCAAAGCGGCTCATCCAAGCGAAAATTACAAGGTGGAAGGTCTTCCGTTCGACGATACGGACGTGTACAAGACGATAGAAGGCGCAAGCTATTTGTTGCAGACCTATCCGGACAAGAAGCTGAAGTCGTATATCGACAGCGTGCTGGCCATTGTGGCGGCAGCGCAGGAGCCGGACGGCTATCTGTACACGAGCCGCACGATGAACCCCAAACATCCGCACGCCTGGTCGGGAAGCCGGCGTTGGGAAAAAGTGGAGGATTTGAGCCACGAGTTTTATAACCTCGGTCACATGGTGGAGGGTGCCATCGCGCATTACCAGGCCACGGGAAAACGGAACTTTCTGGATATTGCCATCCGTTATGCCGACTGCGTGTGCCGTGAAATCGGTCCGGAGGAGGGGCAACTGGTACGTGTGCCCGGCCATCAGATAGCCGAAATGGCCTTGGCCAAACTCTATATCGTGACGGGCGACCGCAAGTACCTGGACGAGGCGAAGTTCTTCCTCGACCAACGCGGCCATACTTCTCGGCGCGACGCTTACAGCCAGGCGCACAAGCCCGTGGTGGAGCAGGACGAAGCCGTGGGGCATGCCGTGCGGGCCACTTACATGTATGCCGGGATGGCCGATGTGGCAGCCCTCACGGGCGATACGGCTTACATCCATGCCATCGACCGGATTTGGGACAATATCGTGGGCAAGAAGTATTACATCACCGGCGGTATCGGGGCTACGGCCAACGGCGAGGCTTTCGGTGCGAATTACGAACTGCCCAACATGTCGGCTTATTGCGAGACGTGCGCGGCCATCGGCAACGTCTATGTCAATTACCGTTTGTTCCTCCTGCACGGGGAATCCAAATATTATGATGTATTGGAACGTACCTTATATAATGGGCTGATTTCGGGCGTTTCGCTGGACGGCGGCGGTTTCTTCTATCCCAATCCCTTGGAGAGCCGGGGGCAGCATCAGCGCCAGCCTTGGTTCGGTTGCGCCTGTTGTCCGTCCAACATTTGCCGTTTCATCCCTTCCTTGCCCGGTTATGTATATGCCGTGAAGGATAAGGACGTATATGTCAACCTGTTCATGTCCAACGAAGCCAACCTTGAGGTGGACAAGAAAGGGGTCGTTCTGGAGCAGCAAACCCGTTATCCTTGGGATGGCGACGTGGCCGTGAGTGTGAAGAAGAACAAGGCCGGTGTGTTTGCCCTGAAAATCCGTATCCCCGGTTGGGTGCGCGGACAAGTCGTACCGAGCGATTTGTACCGTTACAGCGACGGCAAGCGTTTGGGATACAGTGTGAAAGTGAACGGCCAACCGGTGGAAAGCGGATTGCAGGACGGTTATTTCACGATAGAACGCCGATGGAAGAAGGGCGACAAGGTGGAAGTGCATTTCGACATGGAACCTCGCGTGGTGAAAGCACACGCCAAAGTGGAGGCCGACCGCAGGCGTGTGGCTGTGGAGCGCGGCCCGTTGGTGTACTGTGCCGAGTGGCCCGACAATGATTTCGACATCATGAGTGTGTTGGTGAACCGCCGCCCGCAGTTCGAGACGGTAGAGAAACCGGATATGCTTTGCGGCCTGACGGAAATCAAGACGGGTGCGCAGGTGTTGGGCTATGATGCCGAAGGCCGTCTGACGGCTTCGGATGTCGAACTGACGCTTATTCCTTATTATGCCTGGGCGCACAGGGGAACCGGTAACATGATGGTATGGCTGCCGCAGGAGGTGAGCGCGACAAGCCCGTCCATGCCGGCAACCTTGGCCTCGGAGAGCCGTGTGGACGCTTCGCACAAGACCACGGCCTTGTCTGCCATTAACGACCGTTTGGTTCCGGCGGACGAGAACGACCGTTCCATGGCCTACTATCATTGGTGGCCGAAAAAGAACTCGACGGAGTGGATTACTTACGAGTTCCCGAAACCGACGGAAGTGTCTTCCTCCACCGTATATTGGTTCGATGACGAGCCGTGGGGTGGTTGCCGAGTGCCCCAAAGTTGGAAACTGTATTACAAGGACGGACAGGGCGGTTGGACACCGGTGTCGGCAACCGTCACGTACGGGACGAAAAAAGGCGTGCCCAACACGGTGGAATTCACGCCGGTGCAGACTACGGCCATGAAGTTGGAAGTCGTGTTGCCGGAGGACAATTCGGCCGGTGTTTTCGAGTGGGAAGTCGAGTGAGATATGGGATTGTGAAAGAGAGTGTGCCGCAAGGGATGTGTTTCTTGCGGCACACTCTTCTTTTTGTCCCGTCATCTTATATCTGTTTCGTGAATCTCTCGGGGAGCAGGGGCATGGCTCCTTTTTGCGTACATACGTAAGCTGAAACATCCACTGCGAGGCGGTGTGCTTCACGGATGTTTTTTCCGGAAAGGATGGCGGCCGTGAAGGCGGCTGTGAAGGAGTCGCCTGCACCTACGGTGTCGGCCACTTCCACTTTCGGGGTGTCTCGATAGGATGTCTCTTCCGGGGTGAATACGAAGCTGCCTCGTGCGCCGCAGGTGAGAATCAAAGCCTTCAGCGCGTATCGCTTCAGCAGCGTCCTGCATCTTGCTTCCTGATTCGTACCGGGCAAGTCGAACAGACGTGTCACGATGTCGAGTTCTTCGTCGTTGATTTTAAGGATGTTGCACTTTTGCAGACTGGTGGAGATGATTTCCTGTGTGTAGAAACCTTGCCGGAGGTTGATGTCGAATATCTTGTATTGCCCGTCCCCGTCCGGTATGGTGTCAAGGAACCGGTGGATGGTGGAGCGTGAGGCGGGATGCCGTTGGGCCAACGAACCGAAACATACGGCTTGCGTCTGGCGGGCCAGTTCTGCCGTTTGCGGCGTGAAGGGGATATGGTCCCATGCCACGTCTTCCCGGATGTTGTAGCAGGGGATGCCCTTTTCGTCCACTTCCACCTCTACGCTTCCTGTGGGGAAGTCCGTTTTCTCAATAAGTCCTTTCAGCGATTTGTCCCGTAAGTTCTCCAATAGCTCGCTCCCCGCCGTGTCCCTTCCCACGGCACTCACTACCCGGCTGTCTATTCCGAATTGCGAGATGTGGTAGGCGAAATTGGCCGGTGCGCCTCCTATTTTCTTGCCTTCGGGCAACATGTCCCACAAGGCTTCTCCCATGCCTGTTACGATGGATTGTTTCATGATGATGCGGTTTGATGGTTTGTTTCTTGTGTATGCCCATGGAGGCTCCAGTACGGTCCGGTGGCATGACGGTACAAATATACCACTTTTTATGCAGTGGCACGGCATGGGCAAAGTGTCAAAATGTTAAATCCGGTTGTCCGAGAATCCGTTATTTCGGTCCGGAAGAGGGGAGGGATGGAAATAACGGATTCTCGTGCGGCGGTTTTTTATCGTTTTGTAACGAAAGAAGGTCTTGTCCCGTTCTTTTGTCGGCCGTGCCGGAGGTTTGTGCGTACGGTTTTACGGTCGGGAAAGCGGTGAGCCTGTTTCGTTGTCATTCTGTTTTCTGTTTTTGGAGGTGTTTCCGTTTCAATTAGAGGTGGAAAGACGGTTTACGGCTTGTTTTTATTCCCGTTTCCAACGACTTGTGGCATGGTTGGCGTAGGACTTGCTTTCATTGTGCGCCGAACGGAAAATCGCTTTCAGCCGAATGAATTTCCGTTCGGCTGAGATTGATTTGCATATATGCAGGATTTATGCAGAGAAAAGAGAAATTTCTTGCATGTTTATGCGAAATTTTACTCTAAATTACGGGCTTTGAATCCCAATGAATGGCTGAAATCCGTATGGTTTGCTTCCTTTTTGAAGGTTAACCGGAAGGGTGCGCTTTCAAAGTGTCGTTTGTATAAGTTTTACGGCCACCGTTTTGCATACGCAAAGGGTGGCCGCATGGGGATGAGAGGGACGGGAAACGTCAGTCCACGATCCGTTTTTGTGTCGTCCCGTCGGAATAGCGGATGATGTGAATGCCTTTTCCGGGGGCATCCAGTTTCCGTCCATTGAGGTCGTAATAACCGGTAATGTCCGGATTGTGTCCGTTTGTTTCCATCTTTTGGATGCTTGTTTCAGATGACGTGGAAAACAATCCTATATAATGGGATAGTACTTCTCCGTTTTTCGAGTAAGTTTTGAGACTGTAGTAATAATCATGTTGTTCTGTCAAATTTTTAAATACGGTAGAGATTGAATCGGAGGTACTTCGTGATAAGATATTTCCATTGGCGTCAAAACTTTGGCTTCCGACTACGATTGTCATTGCTGCGTCCTCGTATACGGTAAGTTTATACGACGCTGCGTCCGCTTCTTTTTCCCACGTAAAGCTGACTTTTGTGTTTTCCGGGGAAGCTTGTATCAGGTTGGAGTCGAGAGTAGGGACAAATACGGCTATCAGCTTTCGGTTGCTTTCTGCAACAAATGAACATAGCCTGTCGGTAGTCAGTATGTTTCCGTTTTCAGTCCAGGCGGAAAACGTATATCCACTATGGGCTATGGCTTCAAGTTCTACATTGTCGCCATATTGGTATTCCGTGAGCCCGAGTATTTCTCCAGCGTTCATTATGTTTTTCGTCACGTCTATCTTTATTGGCGCCTCTTCTTCTATGAAGTAAAAGTCTTTCCATCCAGTGGCTTTCTCGTAGTATTGTTTGCTTCCGTATGGTACATGTAAGGTGCAGGCGAACAAATTTACCCCCTCGAATGTCCCGGAGTAGGCAACGGGAGGCAGGGCGCGTTTTACGTATATGTCCGTCAGCCCTTCGCAGCCGTAGAATGCTTTTTCTTTAATGCCGTTCAGGGTGCTTGGCAATGTAGCTTTTCTAAGCATGGAGCAATTATAGAATGCTCCGTATGCCAATGTCTCGCTTCCGTCTGCAATCACGATTTCTTCCAATGCCTTAGGGATATAGTAGGTGTGGCTCTTTCCGTTTTCGGAGTATTGGGTGATGGGGAGGTATTCGCCTTTTGTGTTGTCGCATGAACTGCCAAAGAACATGCCCAGGTTGTTTTGGGTAAATGGTATTTCCAAGTATTTGAGGGCAGGTAGGTTTGAGAATAGGCCGTTAGGTATTGTTTTTGCACTTCTGATATTGATACTGTCTAAACTTGTACATCCTGCAAGTCCGAAGTCGGCATTTCCCACGTTGGGTATCCACAGTTTGGTTAGTGAAGAGCAATTATTCAGTGCCCCCGGACCTATACTGTCCATTCCGACAGGGATTTCCGTATTCAACCGTTTGCAACCCGAAAAAGCAGAAGGAGCAAGCGTCTTTAAGCAGGGCGGCAGATTGATGGTAATCAACTGTTCGCAGTTATAAAAAGTACCTTCTTCTATCGAAAAAACAGAGTCCGGCAATACGACGGTACATAACTTCTTGCAGCCGCTGAAAGCGTAGGAACCTATACTCTTGACGGCTTGTGGGATTTCAATGTCCGAGATGCCTGTGTTCGCAAAAGCGGTGCGTCCTATCGTTTGGAGGGAATCTGGCAGGGTGATGGAAGATAGTCTCTCAAAAGAGTAGAACAGTTGGGACGGGATTGTCGTGACATCCTTTCCTATGGTGACGTCGTATAGTGTGTTTTTGTTATCTTTGGGGACATCATTGTAAAACGGAGGGTAGTATTGTGTTGAAGGCCATTCTTCGCTTTCGTTGTACTGCAAGTCTCTGCCAAGGTATAATTTATTTATTCTGCAATCGGCAAACACCCCCTCTCTGTAATATTTAAATCCGGTGGTTTTGGCATCCAGGAATAATGGTTGTTTACCGTCTTTGATGGTCAGTTCGGATAGTGAACTGCAACCGGCGAATGCTTCGCCATGGATATAAGTGACGGTGCTCGGGATTGTGATGGATGTCAATTTGGTACAGTTGATGAACGCATTTTCTGCAATCGTGTTAACGGTGTAGGTCGTTCCGTCGTATGTTATGTGGCTTGGGATTTTGACTTCTCGGAAATAGTAACCGTGGTTGTACTCCATACTAAAATAAGTTACGGAGGCTGTATTGTAATTTAGGTTATAGGCAATTCCGCCAACGGCACAGTCATAAGCAAAGGTCTTCTGTCCTATACAGAAGGTGGTTAATAATACAAGTAATATATTTTTCATATTGATGTTTGGGTTATGAAAAAGGCGTGCAACCATTCTTTAGATTGCCTTTTGTTGGGTTACCGCCAAGTGACCTTCTGCATACAAGCAACAGAATAGCTCACGCCTTATTGGCGTGAACTCCCAGTCTGCTTGTTCTTATGCAGTGAATGTTTGGCGGTATTCGACAAAAGAAGAACAAGAGCTAAAAGCTCAATATTTTATATGTTCATTTCAAGTTATGGAATGGAACGCTTTCTCGGTTTGTTAATATGCCGCGTATTCCAACGCGGTAGATTCTTACTCGGATTAATGAAATGCAGCCTTGTCGAGCATGCTGTCCTTTTTTTGCGTCTCATTCATTTTACTGTCTGTTTCTTCACCTCCTTTTTTGAACATTGTATTCCTATAGTATGCAAAGTTAATTTTTTGCAAGAGAATAAAGTAGTAAAATCCCTAAATTTTCATTGTATCATTATTTTATTCTTGTTTTTAAGAATGTCCGGTAGATAAAATCAATGACGTCCTGAAGAGATTTTCTTCTGGACGTCATTTTTTTGAATGTGAATTCTTCTGTCTGTCTCCATCGTTTCCGTTTATTTCTGCGTCTGGTAAAATTGATTGATAGCAGATAGCATGGCAGACGCAAGGGCGAATCGCTTCGGCCTTTGGAGGGGGTTAAATAAGCGTTGTCGTGTGACAGACATCTTCCAAGCGTCATGTTCTGAAAGGTGCCGCATTCGTCCGTTATGTTGTGGACGAAATAAGCCGACCTTTGTGATAGAAAAGACGGTTCTTAGAATCTGAGTGGAATCATCGCCTAACCCTCGAAGCGAGATGCCGCAGTTTGAACAGGCAGGTTTTCTGACTTATTCCCGTATCAAAAACCTTCCCGACCTCGTGATGGATTTGAGGCAGTGGTATGAGTCTTTCTTTTGATACGCTTTCTGGAAATTACAGCAGCGGGACTGTCCGGGATTTCCACCCGATTCCCTTTTCATCCGGAATGCCGGTCGGCAGACAGGACACCTGTTACGGGACAAAGATAGTGTTTTTGTATGGGCTGGCCAAAGTTTTTCCTTTTTATTTGCTGAGTTTCAATATGCGTGTTTCGGATGTAATAATGTTCACCCGGTGGGTGACAAAAATCAGGGTCTTATCGCCATAATGGTTACAGATATTTTGCCATAGCCGTTTTTCAGTTGCGGTGTCGAGTGAGGAAGTGGCCTCGTCGAATAGTAAAATACCGCTCGGACGCAGTAAAGCGCGGGCGATGGCGATACGTTGTGACTGTCCTTCGCTTAATCCCGTACCTTGTTCGCCGCAACGGCTGTCCAAGCCTTCGGGGAGTTGGAATACGAAATCGGCACAGGCGTGGATGAGTGCGGTTTGCATTTCTTCATCTGTGGCGTACGGATTGCCGAGCAACAGGTTTTCCCGTATGGTACCGCTAAAGAGGGTATTTCCTTGGGGGACGTAGGTGAAGTTGGAGCGGGTACCTGCATGGCATTCGGATTGCCTGCCATGGTTGTCGTATAATATGATTTTTCCCGCTGTGGGATGGATTAAGGAAAGCATCAGGCGTATTAAAGTCGTTTTCCCTGCACCGGTTTCCCCTATCACGGCCGTATGGCTGCCCGGCGGGAAATCGTAGGTGAAATCTTGCAGTATGTGGCGGCTTCCCTTGTCGTATGCGTATGAGACTTGATGGAAGCGTATGCCGGAGGGCGAGCCTATCCGGATTTCTTCGGGATGTTTTTCCAAAGGAATCTCTTCTAATTGCATGAGACGTTCGCCGGCTGTAAAAGCGTTGACGAAAATAGGAATGAAACGGCTCATGTCTCGGAACGGGCCTTGTATTTGTCCTACGAGTTGGATAAAGGCTATCATCATGCCGTAGGTGATTGTCCCCTCGTGCAGTCGGGCGGCTCCCCACAGAAAGGCCACAAGGTAGCACCCCATGAATCCGGCGCTGAGGAAAGACGAGGAAATGGACGAAAAGCGGGTGCGCGTCTTGATTTGGTTGCGTAAGTCCTGTTGTATGTTATCTAACCGTTGTACCATAACGGACTGTTGTTCCAATGTCTGTACAACCATCTGGTGTTGTATCGTTTCTTGCAGTATGCTTTGGATACGGCTGTCCGTGTTCCTGATTTCGCGGGTCAGTTTGCGCATACGTTTCATATAGACCTTGCTCAATACCATGAAGAGCGGAATGATGGCTATGGTGAGACAAGCCAATGAAGCATCCATGGAATACAGGAATAAGAACGCACCTACCAACCGTATGCACACGGCGATAATGGAAGGAGCCGTCTCGGTGACGGCATTCACCACGTCGGTGACATCTCGCTCCAGCCTATTCAGAAGGTCTCCGCTGTGTCGTCGGTTCCGGTCTTTCCACTCGCTGTGGAGCAAACGGTCGAAATAGAACCGTTGCATGTGGTTTTGTGCCTTGACTCCCAAAATGGCCTTGATCCAGCGTGAAGCGAAATGGATACAGAGCTGTGACAACAGGATACCGATGAGTAGTGCGGCGGCTATGGATAAACTTCCGGGGGCTTTATAGGTCGCGATGTCGATGGTCCATTTGGTGGCAGCAATGAACATGAAATCCAACAATACGGTGGAACAGCCGAGCAGGGTGTTCAGTCCCGTTTGCAACCGGTGGTGCCGCAGGATATTCCACAGCCATTGGAGCAAACGTAGGGTGGAATAGGTTGACGTAGAGGAGCGAAAGGCGTTCAACATGATTCTTCCCTTGGGTCGGTGCCCCACATAAGCTTTTCACGCAAGGTGGAATAAAACGAATGGTTCTTGCGTTGCAATACCTTTATATTATAGGGAGCTCGGCGAAGGATGAGGCGCGTGGCTTCGGTGCAGGCTTCGCTGCGTCCGTCTATAGCCACGAGGAAATTATGGTTGCGGGATTCTACCGATAGCGTGAGTTCTACTTGGTCGCGGAGTGTGATGGGGCGTGCGTTCAGGCTGTGGGAGGCTACGGGCGTAATGCAGAATGTACCGGATTGGGGCACGATGATGGGGCCTCCTACGCTCAAGGCATAACCGGTGGAACCCGTGGGTGTGTTGATGATGAGGCCGTCAGCCTGATAAGTGGCTAGAAATTCACCATTCACTTCCACCCGGATGGAAATCATGGAGGAGTTGTCCCGTTTCAGGACAGCCACTTCGTTCAGGGCGTATGGGTATCCGGAGAGTTCCGGACCTTCGTATTTCACTTCGATGACGCTACGCTCATCAATTTTGTATGTGTGGTTGTAGATGTCGTCGATACATTCTTTGATTTCTTCCGGAGACACATCGGCTAAGAAGCCGAGCCGCCCCATGTTGATTCCTAATATAGGTATGTCTTTGTTTCCCACCCGGCTGGCTGCGGCCAGAAAAGTTCCGTCACCTCCCATGCTGACTGCGATGTCTGCCTGAAAATCGCTGTCTGATATCAGTCCGGTAGGACAGACATCGAAATGAAGTTCCTGACTGAGGTAGGTATAGAAATCGGTGTCGATATAGAGTTCGGCATCGTGTGCGGCCAACAAGGAAATGAGTTGTTTGACCGAAGCCGACTTTTTAGCTTGATAGATGTTGCCGAACAGGGCGAATTTGAGTCTTTCTGCCATTCTCCTAATATTAATTAAGACTTTTACTGCGGTTATAGAGCCGCAAATATAGTATTTTTTTCTAACTTTGCCCTATTGGTGACAAATTATAATTGAAAGAGAAATGACGAAATTAAGTGTGAACATTAATAAAGTGGCTACTCTGCGTAATGCGCGGGGAGGCAATAATCCGGACGTCGTGCAGGTGGCATTGGATTGTGAAAAGTTCGGGGCGCAGGGCATCACGGTGCATCCCCGTCCCGACGAGCGTCACATCCGTTATCAGGACGTGTATGACCTGAGAGCCGTTTTGCGCACGGAGTTCAACATCGAAGGCAATCCGGTGGACAAGTTCAATGATTTGGTGTTGAAAGTACGACCCACACAGGTAACATTGGTGCCCGATGCCCCCGGCCAGATTACGTCGAATACGGGTTGGGACACGAAAAAGAATCTTTCGTTTCTGACGGAGATCATAGGGGAATTTAAGGAAAAAGGGATTCGTACTTCCGTTTTTGTCAATGCCGAAGCGGAGATGGTGGAATATGCGGCAAAAGCGGGGGCGGACCGGGTGGAACTTTATACGGAGCCGTACGCTTCGGCTTATGCAGGAAGTCCGGAGGATGCTGTCCGTCCTTTCGTGGAGGCAGCACGGACGGCTCGCGGTTTGGGGTTAGGGCTGAATGCCGGTCATGACTTGAGCTTGGAGAACTTGAAATACATGCATGAACAGATAGGGTGGATTGATGAAGTAAGCATCGGTCACGCACTGATTTGTGACGCTTTGTATCTCGGGTTGGAAGAGACCGTCAAGCGCTATCTGGAGTGTTTGAAATAGAAAATCCGGACGTGTCGGAATGATGGAAATGGACTTGCAAGGATGGTTGACAAGCGTGTTGGCTTCGTGGGGATTGGTTTCGGTAGCTAGTGTCTTGACGCACGGAGTCATGTTGGTCTTGTTGGTAGGTGTAGCTTTTCTGGCTGATGCGGTTTGCCGTTGTTTCTTGCTGAAGGCTGTGGCTCGTTTGGTGAAGCATACCAAGGCTACGTGGGACGATGTGGTATTCGACCATAAGGTGATGGTACGGTTGAGCCGTATGGTGGTGCCGGTGGTGATATATTGCTTTGTACCCGTAGTTTTTGCCGATACGAATGGAAGTACGGTTGATTTTGTCCGACGAATCAGTTTTGTATTTATTGTTCTTTCTTTTTTGAGTTTTATTCATGCTTTTTTAAGGGCTGTTTATAGTGTCTATAGCGATAAGGAAGCCTTTCGGAACCGTCCTTTGAAGAGTTTGTTGCAGACACTTCAGGTGGTGGCATGGTTCGTGGGCGGTATAATCATGCTCAGCGAGCTGATAGATAAGGATCCCGTTTCGCTGTTGGCTGGATTAGGTGCTTCGGCTGCTGTTTTGATGTTGGTTTTTAAAGATACCATTATGGGGTTCGTCAGTGGGGTACAGTTGTCGGCCAATGATATGCTGAAAGTGGGAGATTGGATAAAAGTGCCCAAATATGATGCCGACGGGGTCGTGACGGAAGTGACGCTGAACACCGTGAAAGTCCGTAATTGGGACAACACCGTGACCACGGTACCGCCATACGTCTTAGTCAGTGATTCGTTTCAGAATTGGAATGCGATGCGCGAAAGCGGCGGACGTCGTATCAAACGGTCTGTCAATATAGATATGAGCAGTGTGAAGTTTTGTACGCCGGAGGTGTTGGAGCGTTTTCGCAAGATAAGTTTGCTGAAAGACTATATAGAAAGGAAAGAACAGGATTTGCAGGATTATAATGCGGCTCATTCCATCGATGATACCGTAAAGGTCAATGGCCGCCGCCAGACCAATTTAGGGGTGTTCCGGGCTTATTTGACGGCATACTTGCGGAGCTTGCCTTATACCAATCAGGAACTGCATTGCATGGTCCGCCATTTGCAGCCGACGGACAGGGGAATTCCTGTGGAACTGTATTTCTTTTCGACGGTGAAAGACTGGATTCCTTATGAAGAAATCCAGGCCGATGTCTTCGACCATGTCCTGGCAGTGATTCCGGAGTTCGACTTGCGGGTTTTCCAATCACCTTCGGGAGCGGATGTGCAACGCATGGCGTGGCAAGAGAAGAATTGATTTAACTTATAAATATTCATTATTAAATACAGAAGGATGGAAACAGTATATTTGTTTTTTGCCGAAGGCTCGGAAGAAGTGGAAGCTTTGGCTGTGGTAGATATTTTGCGCCGTGCAGGAGTGGAAACCCGTATCGTTTCGGTGACGGGCGACAAGATGGTGACCGGGTCGCATGGCATCCGTGTTGAGGCCGATATGTTGATAGAAGATGTTGATTTTTCCAAGGCCGCTATGTTGGTATTGCCTGGCGGGCTGCCCGGTTCATACAATCTGGCCGGACACGAAGGTTTGGCCGAAGGTATCATGCAGCAGTATAAGGCAGGTAAACCGTTGGCGGCTATTTGTGCGGCCCCTTTGGTCTACGGCCGTATGGGATTGCTGGAAGGACTGAAGGCGACTTGCTATCCCGGATTTGAAGAGAACTTGGAAGGGGCTTCTTATACAGGCAGTCTTGTGGAGGAGGACGGCTTGTTCATTACCGGAAAAGGGCCGGCTGCCGTATTTGAATTCGGTTATGCCATCGTGGCCAAGCTGGCCGGTCAAGACAAGGCGGAAGCCGTGAGAAACGGAATGTTGTACAACGAAGTGGCTCGATGAAGAAATATGCGATCGTGGTGGCCGGAGGGAAAGGACTGCGTATGGGGGGCGAAATTCCCAAGCAGTTCATTCCGGTCCAAGGTCGACCGGTGTTGATGCGGACGTTGGATGCATTTCATGCCTATGACGAAGCTGTGGAACTGATTGTGGTATTGCCGGTTGCACAGCAGGGCTATTGGAATGAATTGTGTCGTGAATATGACTTCCGCATTCCTTATCATTTGGCCGACGGAGGAGAGACGCGCTTTCATTCTGTGGCCAACGGTTTGGCAGAGGTGCCGGATGGGGAAACGGATGCTTTGGTGGCCGTGCACGATGGCGTACGTCCTTTTGTGTCTCGTGAAGTCATTGCGGCATGTTATGAATCTGCTTTCCGGGAACGTGCTGCCATACCTGTTGTCGAAGTCGTGGAGACACTGCGTTGTCTGGAATCCAACGGGGCGGAGGGAGACAGTATAACCGTAGACCGTGCACAATATCGTTTGGTGCAGACCCCGCAGGCTTTTCGGGCCGATGTGCTGAAAACCGCTTACCGGCAAGAATACCGTCCGTTTTTCACCGACGATGCTTCTGTGGTGGAAGCTATGGGGGTACAGGTGAAGTTGGTGCCGGGCAACCGTGAGAATATAAAGATAACCACACCTTTCGATTTAAAGGTAGCCGAAGCTCTTTTATCTGATTGACCGATGATAGACCTTGATCGCCAAGACATCAAGTTCCTGCCGGGAGTGGGGCCGCAGCGTGCCAAACTGCTCGGAGATGAGTTGCAAATCCGTACTTTGCATGATTTGTTGTACACCTTTCCTTATAAGCATATAGACCGTACGCGGCTTTATTATATCCATGAGTTGACGGCCGATATGCCTTACGTGCAGATTCGCGGTCAGATATTGAGCTTTGATACGGAGGGAGAGGGGCGGAAACGGCGTTTGGTGGCTCATTTTACCGATGGGCAGGGAGTTGTGGACTTGATTTGGTTCAATGGCATAAAATATATTTTGTCAGCCTATAAGACGCGGACGGATTATATCGTGTTCGGGCGGCCGAGTGTTTTCAACGGGCGAATCAACATCGCTCATCCTGATGTGGACAAGGCCGATGAATTGCGTTTGAACACAATGGGGCTTCAGCCTTATTACACGACTACGGACAAAATGAAACGGGCCGGACTGAATTCCCGTTCTATAGAACATTTCACGGCGACTTTGTTTGAACGTTTGGATGCCGAAATCCCGGAAACCTTGCCGCCTTATTTAGTAAGCGCGTTGAATCTGGTGTCTTTGGATGAAGCACTTCGCCATGTGCATTATCCGACTTCTGCGGAAGATTTGCGGAAGGCACAATTCCGTTTGAAGTTCGAAGAACTTTTCTATATTCAATTGAATATAATAAAGTATGCGCGTGAGCGTCGTCAGAAATATCGTGGTTATGTGTTTGCCCGTGTAGGCGAGTTGTTTCATACGTTTTATGAAAAGAATCTGCCGTTTGAGCTGACCGGGGCGCAAAAAAGAGTCATTCGTGAGATTCGTCAGGACGTGGGGAGCGGCCGGCAAATGAACCGTTTGTTGCAAGGCGACGTAGGCAGCGGGAAGACACTGGTGGCCTTGATGAGTATCTTGATTGCTTTGGACAATGGTTTTCAGGCTTGTATCATGGCACCTACCGAGATTCTGGCGGAGCAGCATTATGTGACTTTCCAGAACTTGTTGTCCGGGATGCCCGTTAGGGTGGAACTGCTGACAGGGACGGTGAAAGGAAAGCGGCGACAGGCTGTTTTGGACGGATTGAAAGACGGTGAGGTACGGATTCTGGTCGGGACGCATGCCGTGTTGGAAGACACGGTGCTTTTTAAGTCTTTGGGCATGGTCGTGATAGACGAGCAGCATCGTTTCGGTGTGGCTCAGCGCGCCCGTTTGTGGGCTAAAAACAGCAATCCTCCTCATGTACTGGTGATGACGGCCACGCCAATACCCCGTACCTTGGCCATGACCTTGTATGGCGACCTCGACGTGTCGGTTATCGACGAGCTGCCTCCCGGGCGCAAGCCGATTCAGACGGTTCATCAGTTTGACAACCGGCGGGAGAGCCTGTACAGGGGGCTGCGTTCGCAGTTGAACGAAGGCCGGCAGGCATACGTGGTATACCCGTTGATTAAGGAAAGCGAGAAGATGGACATCAAGAACCTTGAAGAGGGGTATGAGCAGTTGTGCCGCGATTTGCCGGAATATAAGATAAGCCGGGTGCATGGTAAAATGAAAGCTGCAGAGAAGGAGGCCGAGATGCAAGATTTCATTTCAGGGAAGACCCAGATACTGGTGGCGACTACTGTGATTGAGGTCGGAGTGAACGTACCGAACGCTTCGGTCATGGTGATAGAGAATGCCGAACGTTTCGGACTGGCGCAGTTGCATCAGTTGCGTGGACGGGTGGGACGTGGAGCCGACCAGTCCTATTGCATTTTGGTCACCAAATATCAGCTTTCGGCGGATACACGCAAACGTATTCAAATCATGACGGAGACGAACGACGGGTTTGAAATAGCCGAGGCGGATTTGAAGTTGCGCGGTCCGGGCGATTTGGAAGGCACGCAGCAAAGCGGGGTTTCGTTTACGTTGAGGTTGGCCAATTTGGCACGTGACGGACAGGTGCTGCAGTTGGCGCGGGAGACGGCCGAAAAAGTGTTGGACGATGATCCGCATTGCGCAGCTTCAAAGAATGATATTCTATGGAGACAGTTAAATAAATTAAGGAATAAGACTGTGAATTGGGGGGTGATTTCTTGAAAAAATGATCTTTGGAGGAAAAATACTGTTAATTTTCTTGGGCTTTTGTTATGGAAAGATTATCTTTGTCGCCGTTAGTGTTTAGAATACGCTAATTAAATATGTTTAATTCAAAAAGTCTATATTCATGGAGAAAACCTTGGTCTTGTTAAAACCTTGTACATTACAGAGGGGGCTTGTAGGAGAAGTTATCAACCGTTTCGAGAAGAGAGGATTGAGGTTGGCCGGAATGAAAATGATGCAATTGACAGATGCGATATTGAACGAACATTATGCTCATTTGCGCGAGAAGTCATTCTTTCAGATTTTAAAGGATTCCATGATGTCGACTCCCGTGATTGCATGCTGCTTCGAAGGTATTGAGGCCGTAAACGTAGTACGGGCGATGGCAGGGGCTACAAATGGCAGGAATGCCCTTCCGGGCACTATTCGTGGTGACTATTGTATGAGTAACCAACAAAATATCGTTCACACGTCCGATTCATTGGAGAATGCGAAAATAGAATTGGCGCGTTTCTTCAAGCCGGAGGAGATTTTTGAGTACGAATCTTCCAACTTGGGTTATTTGTATGCCTTAGATGAATTATAATAAGAGAAGATAAGCGAACTTTATAATATTAATAATTAAATGTTTTTCAATTTCAAAAGACTTAAGACAGGAGCTGTAGTGGTTTTGGCCGTGCTTAGTTTGCCGGTATCAGGGCAAGATTTGTTGGCTCGCCAGGCACCTATAGACAAAAAGATGAGAGCCATAGATTCTGTCGCTTTACAGCGTTTGGTAGGTGACGAACAGCTTGAAAATCCCGCGTTTGGTCTTTATCCCGATTGGAACAACCAATATGCCCATCGTTATGATGTAGAATTGCCGGAAGAATACAAGATAGACTTGCGGCATTTCTGCATGCCGACGCCGAGCACGAGAATTACTTCTAATTACGGTTATCGTGCAAGTTTCCGTCGTCAGCATAAAGGGTTGGACATCAAGGTGTACATCGGGGATACCATACGTTCGGCGTTTAGCGGAAAAGTGCGTATCGTGGATTACGAAAGAAGAGGATACGGGAATTATATTGTTATCCGTCACCCTAATGGTTTGGAAACGATATACGGCCATTTGTCCAAACACCTTGTGAAGGAAAACCAAATTGTGAAAGCAGGAGAACCTATTGGCTTGGGAGGAAATACGGGACGTTCTACCGGTTCTCATTTGCATTTTGAAACACGTTTCTTGGGGCAAGCCATCAACCCGGCTGAAATGTTTGATTTCGTGGCTCAGGACGTGACGGGGGATTATTACATCTTCCGTTCCAATAAAGGAAAGTCTGAATTGGCAAAGAACGAGACAAATGTCCGGCCCAAACCCACTGCGAGGCCCCGTTCTAAAGTGCACCGTGTGAAATCGGGTGAGAACCTTTCGGTTATTGCTTCAAAATGTGGGACGACGGTTGCTAAGTTATGTAAGTTGAACGGAATAACCCGGACTACGGTACTCCGTCCGGGACAAATACTTAAGTATTCATAAGCATTAGATTTAATAAGCAAGGAAGAGGTGCTCCGTAAGGTCGGGACATCTCTTTTTTGCTGTTTATTTGGGGGTGAGGACGGTTGAAGTAAACGGGTTTTAATCTCCTGAGAACGATTTTTTGTTCTGCTGAGAATGATTTCATCCTGCGCCAAATGATTTTTTCGTCATGAGCTGCGTGAGGTGTCGAGGACTGTAGGGCGTTCGTTGTTTTCACTCTGCTTACAATATGAAAAATGCAGGGATAGGTTCGCATCCTTCAGACTTCTTCTGTTTCAGTTATTTATGGTGAACTTTCTTATCCGGTAACTTTCACCTTGTTTTCACCGTTAGCATTCTTGCTTTTTAGGAAATACTTGATGTACACTGTGTTATGGTGAAAGAACATGAAAAGGCCGTTCGCGTTTGCGTATTCTACGGTCTCTTTTTGTTTTATTCGATGATTTGTACTACCTTTGCACATTGCATGTTGTGGTATGCCTAAACGGTAAAATATGGATACACAAGGACAATTTGAGCAAATAATGAAGGAGTGTCGGGAGCTGTTCGCCAAAAAGTTGCATGATTACGGTGCGGCGTGGCGTATCATGCGTCCTGCTTCGGTGACGGATCAGATATTTATCAAGGCCAATCGTATCCGTAGTTTGGAAGTGAAAGGGGTCTCGTTGGTCGGTGAGGGCATCCGTCCGGAGTTCATGGCTATCGTGAATTACAGTATTGTCGGCCTGATACAGTTGGAGTTGGGCTATGCCGATGCGGAAGATATGGCAGCTGAATGTGCTTTGGAATATTATGACAAATATGCGGGGCTTTCACTCGCTTTGATGTTGAAGAAAAACCACGATTACGATGAGGCCTGGCGCGGCATGCGCATCAGTTCTTATACAGACCTTATCCTGATGAAGCTTTACCGGACCAAGCAGATTGAGGCTTTGGCGGGGCAGACTTTGGTGTCGGAGGGAGTGGATGCCAACTACATGGACATGATGAATTATGCCGTATTCGGGCTGATAAAATTGACGTTCGGTGAATAGGTTGGGATATAAATTACGTTGGGTTGCCGTGAATGTCAGCCGTTTGTTGTTGGCTGTGACTTTCGTCTTCTCTGGATTGGTGAAAGTGGTTGACCCGCGTGGTACCCAATATAAATTCGACGACTATTTTCAGGCATTCGGTTGGTCGGAATGGATTCCCGGTTTTTTGCCGCTCTGGTTGGCGGTCCTTTTGGCTGTATTTGAATTTTGTATAGGGATATATCTATTCTTTGGCATACGTCGACGTACGACTTCCTGGCTTTTTTTGTTGTTCATGAGTGTGATGACACCTCTGACGCTTTATCTGGCTTTGGCCAATCCCGTGTCAGACTGCGGATGTTTCGGAGATGCCGTGTCGTTGACGAACTGGGAGACGTTCGGCAAGAATGTCGTGCTGTTGGGCTTATCCGTGCTCGTTTTTCGTTACCGTCGGTTGATGGTGCGCTTTGTTTCCGAACGCAACCAGTGGATGATTTCCCTCTATTCTATCTTTTTTGCCTTTGTTCTGGCGGGTTTCTGTATCTATTATCTTCCGGTTTTCGATTTCCGTCCTTATCATATCGGAGTAAACCTGCCCCAAGCGATGGTGGTTCCGGAAGGAGAGGAGGAGCCGGAGTATCTTACGACATTCGTACTTGAAAAGGATGGAGTAAAGAAAGAATTCACTACGGAAGATTATCCCGAGGATACGGCCTGGCATTTTGTGGATAGCCGGACGGTGTTGGTGAAAGAAGGATATGTGCCCCCCGTACATGATTTTTCGATTATGACGTGGCCTGATGGTGAGGATATCACGGAGCAGGTTTTGTCGGACAAAGGATATACTTTCTTATTAATCTCTCCTTATCTGGAGTTTGCGGACGACAGCAATATAGACCGTATCAATGAACTCTATGATTATTGCGGCGAACATGGTTATGCCTTTTATTGTCTGACGGCATCCGGTGATGGCATGATTGGGCGATGGCAGGATTTGACGGGGGCGGATTATCCTTTTGGCATGACGGATGAAATCACTTTGAAAACCATCGTGCGCTCCAATCCCGGGTTGGTGTTGTTGAAAGAGGGTACGGTGTATAACAAATGGAGTTGTAACAACCTTCCGAAAGAAGAGGACCTGAATATGCCGTTGGAAGATAGTGAATTGGGGCGTTTGCAGTCGGCATCGCGGATGATGACGACGCTGCGTGTCGTCCTATGGTTCCTTGTCCCCCTGTTTGTGTTGGTGTTTGCCGACCGGATATGGATAGGAAGCAAGATGTATAGGCGAATGAAACATAAAAATAGAATTATCAACCTTTTAAAAAGAAAAGAAATGAGAAAGAAAATTGTAGCAGGTAACTGGAAGATGAACCTGAATTTGCAGGAAGGTGTAGCTTTGGCTACTGAGTTGAATGCGGCTTTGGCTGCCGACAAACCAAATTGTGACGTGGTCATCTGTACACCGTTTATTCACTTAGCTTCCGTAGCCGCAGTATTGGATGCCCAGACTATCGGCTTGGGTGCAGAGAATTGTGCAGACAAGGAAAAAGGTGCATACACTGGCGAAGTGTCTGCCGAGATGGTAAAATCTACCGGTGCGCAGTATGTCATCTTAGGCCATTCGGAGCGTCGTGCTTACTATGGCGAGACAGCTGAAATCCTGAAAGAGAAAGTAAACTTGGCTTTGGCCAATGGTTTGAAAGTCATTTTCTGTATCGGCGAGGTACTGGAAGAGCGCGAGGCAGACAAGCAGAACGAAGTGGTGAAGGCTCAGTTGGCCGGTTCTTTGTTCGATTTGACGGCAGAACAGTTCTCCAACATCATTTTGGCCTACGAACCGGTATGGGCTATCGGCACGGGAAAGACGGCTACGGCTGAACAGGCGGAAGAGATGCATGCTTTCATTCGTACGACTATTGCCGAGAAGTTCGGCGTTGAGGCTGCCGAGAATGTTTCTATCCTTTATGGTGGAAGCTGCAAGCCTTCGAACGCAAAAGAGATTTTTGCAAAGCCCGACGTGGACGGTGGTTTGATTGGTGGTGCTGCTTTGAAGTGTGCAGACTTCAAGGGTATCATTGATGCTTGGAAAGCTTAATCAGAGTAGAAAAACGGAGTCATTCCGAGGTCGCCTTTGTGTCTCGGAATGGCTCTCTTTTATGGTTTTATATTCAAAAGGCTATATGATGAAAAGATTCTTCCTATCGTTGTTTTGGTGTGCCGTAAGTTGGCTTCAGGTTTCAGCGCAACAGAAGTTTGTGGACAAGTTGGTGAAGCCTGTGGACGGGCAGGGGACGGTACGTGTGATTCAGGATGCCGAGATTACCCGGATGGTAAATGGCACTGGGGCGGGGAATGAAAATTCCACTTCACTTGCGGCTTCCGGACGTATATCCCAGTCGATAACGGAGAATGGTAATTCATCTGTAGGCCACAAGCCCGTACGGAAAATGAAAGCCAACGGCTACCGGATTCAGGTTTATGCGGGGGGGAACTCCAGGACAGCCCGCCAGGAGGCGCAACGGATGGCCGGAAAAGTGAAGAGTTACTTCAGCGACATGGCTACTTATACCCATTTCCAGAGTCCGCGTTGGATTTGCAGGGTGGGTGATTTCAGAACGTACGAGGAGGCCAATCAGGCTTTGCACGAATTGCGTGCAACCAAGCAATTCGATGAGGCATTGATTGTAAAATCTGTAATTCAAATACCTTATTGAACAGATGGAATGTCAGGTTTATAACGAAACGGTACAACGGGAATTAGAAACCCACTATAAGGCTGTTCTGGCTTTGTTGGGTGAAGATACCGAACGTGAAGGATTGCAAAAGACGCCTTATAGGGTGGCCAAGGCGATGCAGACGTTGACGCGGGGATATGCCGAAGATCCGAAAGAGATTCTGAATTCGGCCAAGTTCAAGGAAGACTACCGTCACATGGTGATAGTGAAAGACATAGATTTCTTCTCTTTGTGCGAACATCACATGCTGCCTTTTTACGGGAAAGCGCATGTGGCTTATATACCCAATGGATACATTACGGGGTTGAGCAAGATTGCCCGTGTGGTGGACAGCTTTTCCCATCGTCTTCAGGTACAGGAAAGGATGACGCTCCAGATTCGGGATTGCATACAAGAAGCGTTGAACCCGTTGGGCGTGATGGTCGTAGTGGAAGCTCGGCACATGTGTATGCAGATGCGTGGAGTGGAAAAGCAAAATTCGGTGACTACGACCAGTGATTTTACAGGAGCGTTTAATCAGGCTAAAACCCGGGAGGAGTTTCTCAACCTTATTCATCGTGATTCTCTATAACAATCCGTAAAATTAAGAATAAATAGCTGACATGATGATGAAATCGGGTGTTCTGGCACTGTAGTTGTAGTTTACTATAATAAAGTGAAGTTGTTTAATTTTTAATATATACGAATATGATTTCAGACAAATTGCAGAAAGCTATTAACGAACAAATCGTGGCCGAGATGTGGTCGGCTAACTTGTATTTATCCATGTCCTTCTATTTGCAGAGGGAAGGTTACGACGGTTGTGCCGCATGGATGAAGAAACAGTCTCAGGAAGAATTGGAGCATGCTTACGACATGGCGAATTACGTTATCAAACGTGGTGGAGTGGCCAAGGTAGATAAGATTGATGTGGTTCCACAGGAATGGGACGGTGTATTAGGCGTTTTTGAAAATGTGTACGAGCATGAATGTCAGGTATCCAAGTTAATTGAAAACGTGGTGAAAGTGGCTTCCGAAGAAAAGGATATGGCTTCTCAGGATTTCTTGTGGGGATACGTGCGTGAGCAAGTGGAAGAGGAATCTACGGCGCAAGGTATTTTGGAAAAGATCCGTAAAGCCGACAAGGCCGCTTTGCTGTTCATTGACGATAAGTTAGGACAGCGGTTATGATTCGTGGGTAGTATTTATATGCCACATATAAGGAAATCGTTTCTCGATTGTGTCGGGGAACGATTTTTGTTTTCTTTTTGTTATAAAATGATAGCGGAGTGTTACGTCATTTCCCTTTTTTGCGTATCTTTGTCCGAGTAAAGACAAAGGGGTGCCCGGACAGGGGCTGAGATTATACCCTCGAACCTGATGCAGTTCGTACTGCCGTAGGGATTGGATTTCCATTATCTTTCCATATTGCCGTTTGTGGTGCTTCTTTGTACTTGCTTTTTCAGAAATCATTAAAAGTAGATGAAATGAAAATTTTGGTGAATAACAAAGAAGTGGAAACGGCTGCCGTTTCGATTTCTGCATTGATGGAAGAACTATCGCTTCCGTTTCAGGGGGTGGCTGTGGCCGTGGAGAACCGTTTGGTGCCCCGTACCCAGTGGGCCGATTATGTGTTGACCGAGGGGGTGAGCATTGTCGTTATCAAAGCGGCATGCGGAGGGTAGCGTCCGGTTGGTATTTGTAGGACACTGGTGTTCAAGAATTTTAATTTAATATCATAGCATAGGACAATGGAAAAATTAGTCATAGCAGGACGGGAGTTTGCTTCCCGTTTGTTTTTAGGTACAGGTAAGTTTGATTCCAACGACCTGATGGCCCGTTCCATCATGGCTTCCGGAACGGAAATGGTGACGGTAGCCATGAAGCGTATCGAACTGGAAGATAAGGAGGATGACATGCTGAAGCATATCGTGCGTCCCGAGATACAATTATTGCCGAACACGTCGGGTGTCCGGAATGCCGAAGAAGCCGTGTTCGCAGCCCAGATGGCACGCGAGGCATTCGGCACGAATTGGTTGAAGTTGGAAATTCATCCCGATCCGCGTTATTTGTTGCCCGATTCCACGGAGACCCTGAAGGCTACGGAGCAGTTGGTCAAGTTAGGTTTTGTCGTATTGCCTTATTGTCAGGCCGACCCTACGCTTTGCAAACATCTGGAAGAAGCCGGAGCGGCTACAGTCATGCCTTTGGGGGCACCCATTGGGACGAACAAAGGATTGCAGACCCGTGATTTCCTGCGTATCATCATAGAGCAGGCCAATGTGCCGGTTGTCGTGGATGCCGGTATCGGGGCACCCAGTCATGCCGCCGAGGCCATGGAGATGGGAGCTTCTGCCTGTTTGGTGAATACGGCCATAGCCGTGGCCGGCGACCCGGTGGCGATGGCCATGGCTTTCAAGCAGGCTGTGGAAGCCGGACGTATGGCCTACGAAGCCGGATTAGGATTACAGGCCGATAATTTCGTGGCAGAGGCCAGTTCGCCCCTGACGGCATTTTTAAACGACTAAACAGGAGGGGGATATGTTTTCGGACGAATTGGAAAAGATTTCATGGGAGGAAACCACTGCGCGGATCAATGCCAAGACGGAAGCTGACGTGCGCCGTGCCCTCTCGAAAGAACGTTGTGACGTGGACGACTTTATGGCTTTGGTATCTCCGGCAGCCGCCCCCTATTTGGAGACGATGGCGCGGTTGAGCCGTAAATATACCGAAGAGCGTTTCGGTAAGACCATGTCCATGTTCATACCTTTGTATATCACCAACTCCTGCACCAACTCCTGCGTGTATTGCGGTTTCCATATCAGCAACCCGATGCGCCGCACCATTCTGATGGAGGAGGAGATAGAGAACGAATACAAAGCCATCAAAAAGTTGGCGCCTTTCGAGAACCTCTTGATCGTGACGGGAGAGAATCCGGCCAAGGCGGGCGTGCCTTATCTGGCGCGTGCCTTGGATTTGGCCAAACCCTACTTCAGTAACCTGAAGATAGAAGTGATGCCGCTCAAGGCCGAAGAGTATGAAGAACTGAAGACACACGGGATGAACGGAGTCATTTGCTTCCAGGAAACGTACCACAAGGCAAACTATAACATCTACCATCCCCGGGGCATGAAGTCGAAATTCGAGTGGCGTGTCAACGGTTTCGACCGCATGGGGCAAGCCGGGGTGCATTCCATCGGGATGGGGGTACTCATCGGACTGGAGAAAGAATGGCGCACGGACATTACGATGATGGCTTACCATTTACGTTATTTGCAGAAGCATTATTGGCGGACGAAATACAGTGTGAACTTCCCCCGTATGCGGCCCTCCGAGAACGGGGGCTTCCAACCGAATGTCGTCATGAGCGACCGTGAACTGGCCCAGGTCACTTTTGCCATGCGTATTTTCGACCACGATGTGGACATTTCCTATTCCACACGCGAACCGGCGGCCATCCGTGACCACATGGCCACGTTGGGCGTGACCACGATGAGTGCGGAAAGCAAGACGGAACCGGGAGGGTATTATACTTATCCGCAGGCGTTGGAGCAGTTCCATGTGAGCGACGAACGCACGGCCGTAGAGGTGGAGAAGGCATTGAGAAAGGCCGGTCGTGAACCGGTATGGAAGGATTGGGATGCCAGTTTCGATTTGCAATCTTATGTAAAATGCTGACCATGTCCGGGATGGAGGATAAAAAGTTAGGGCGCTACGAACGCCAGATCATGTTGCCGGAAATCCGTACCGGAGGGCAGGAACGCTTGCGTGCGGCGCGGGTGTTGGTTGTCGGGACGGGCGGGTTAGGCTCTCCCGTCTCGCTCTATCTGGCCGGTGCCGGAATAGGGCACATCGGGTTGGTGGATGATGACGAGGTGAGTACTACCAATTTGCACCGTCAGGTTCTTTATGCGGAGGCGGAAGTGGGGCTGCCCAAGGTGGTGTTGGCTGCCCGTCGGTTGCGTGCATTGAACAGCGATGTGGACGTGAAGCCGTACGCTTGTCGTCTGACACCGGATAATGCCGCCGGTATGATTCAAGGCTATGACATTGTGGTGGATGCTTGTGACAATTATCCGACCCGTTATCTTTTGAATGATGTTTGCAGGGCACAAGGCAAGCCATACGTTTACGGTGCCATCGAAGGGTTCTGTGGCCAGGTGTCCGTCTTCTGTCGTACTGCGGAATCGAAAAGCTATCGGGATTTGTATCCGGACGAAGGGGCCGCGTGTCAGTTGCCTCCGGCTTTTAAAGGCGTTGTGGGCATGACCCCGGCGATAGTAGGCAGTGTGCAGGCCCACGAAGTGATGAAGTTGGTTTGCGGTTACGGCGACGTGCTGGACGGCCGCTTGTGGACGATAGATTTGCGTACGATGCAGTCATACGTCATCGAACTTTAACCCCATAAATAGGTACGAAATGAAAAAGAGAGTGTTTTGCTGTTTGGCAAGTTTGCTTTGTTGGTCGGCGGTGGCTGTCCGTGCCGCGAAAGTGGATACGGTGGAGGTGTATAGCCGGAAGATGGGACGTGCGGTGCGTGCCATAGTGATTTCTCCCGAAAAGACAGAAGGCAGGGGAGCGGCTGTGGCTTATCTGTTGCATGGTTATGGCGGAAACGAAACCACATGGCCCGGCTTGAAACCGGAACTCAAAGACTATGCCGACCGTGAGAATCTGATTTTCGTGTGTCCGGATGGAGAAAACAGTTGGTATTGGGATAGTCCGCTCAATGAAGATTCCCAGTTTGAGACGTTCGTCAGCCGGGAGTTGGTGTCTTACGTGGACGGGCATTACCGTACGCTGCCTTCTCGCGAGAAGCGGGCCATTACCGGATTGAGCATGGGAGGCCATGGTGCCCTATGGTTGGCCATACGCCATCAGGACGTTTTCGGAGCGGCGGGCAGTACGAGCGGTGGGTTGGACATCCGGCCTTTTCCGGACAACTGGGACATGAAGGCACAAATCGGGGCAAAAGATGCCGGGGTGTGCGATTGGGACGATTATACCGTCATCAACCAAACAGGCAAACTCAAGGATGGTGCCCTACGGATTATTTTTGATTGCGGCTATGATGATTTCTTCTTTGAAGTCAACCAAGCCTTCCATCAAAAGTTGTTGGAACGAGGTGTCATGCACGACTTTATTGTGCGCCCCGGAGCGCATACGGGTGAATATTGGAACAATTCCATCGATTATCAAATCTTGTTTTTCTTGAAATTCTTCAGGGAAAGTCATTGACCGTTACGGGCCGTAGGGTGGTCATTTGGAGTTTTGCCGTGGGAGGGTGGATATCTTTTTCGCAGCTTGCCGGAGGTCCTCTAAGATATGGCTACGGATGAAACCTTGCGACGACAAGGCATAGTGTGTACACAAGAGGGCAAGGAACGAGCTGAAGATGAACAGTGTGCCGGTAGAAAAGAGGATGTTCCCCAATCCTACCAAGGGAGACATGATGCCGCCTACGGCAAAACCGGCAGTGCCGAGAAGCGCCGAAGCCACGCCAGCATTTTCTCTTTCGCATTCCATGGCCAACGTGTTGGAAGCGGTAAAGGTGATGCCTGCCATGGAGAGGAGGGCGAATACCAATGTCTCGTATATCCAAAAGCTGCATCCTTGCGACAAGGCTGCCAACCATGCGAAAGACAGCCACAACATGCCATTGCTGCCGATGTGCAATGCGTCTTTCATCGTGGGCAATTTGACCGCAACGGCCGATGCAACGGCCATGGCTATGGCATTTGCCCCGAAGCACAGGCTGAATTGCATGGCGGAAAGGCCGTAATGCTCCTGCATGATGAAAGGAGCCGATGCGATATTCACGAAGAGTACTCCCATCGTGAATCCGTATTGTAAAGTGTAGGCCAAATATTGCCGGTTGCGTAATACGAGGCCGAAGTTGCGGAGGATGTCGTTCCACCGGACGGAGGCGTGCTGTCCGGCCGGATGCGATTCCTCCATGCGGAAGCTGCCGGCCAGTAGAATCGTTCCCAATAAAAAGAGGCTCCAGAAGATGCCTTGCCATCCGCTTGCATCGGCCAAGAAGCCTCCGGCTATGGGTGCTGCTACAGTGGCTACCCCGTTTATGCCTCCTATGACGGCCAATACACCGGCCAGTTCGCGGGCAGAATATTTGTCGGCTGCGATGGAACGGGATAGGACGACACCGCCCGCCCCGGATACGCCTTGCAAGAAGCGTAAGGCGATGAATTGCAGGATGTTTTCGGAAAAAATGCAACCGGCTGTGGATAGCAGGAAAAGCATGAGTGCGACTAACAATACGGGACGTCGGCCGTATTTGTCACTCAACGGGCCGAAAAACAGTTGGCCTGCGGCAAGTCCGGCCATGCTGGTCGTCAGTCCCAGTTGCACCATGGAAGATGTGGTGCGGAAGTAGACCGACATGGCAGGCAAGGTGGGCAGATACATGTCCATCACGAACGGTCCGAAGGCACTCAGAAGGCCCAAGAATAACAGGATGAATGTTTTTGAGTTCCGTTTGCTTCCCATTGTTTTCAAATGCTTTGTTTTTTCCGGTGCAAAAGTACTTCAATCGGAACTGTTTTCGTTTGTCGTAACGTGTACAAAACATTTCATTATCGGAATAATATACGGCAGAGGAAATGATTTTTCGTATATTTGCGGTCTAAAAAGGAATAAAACCATGGCCGTATTCTTACCTTCCGACACTTCATCCATCCACTATGAGGAAACCGATTTGGCTTTGCTGCGTTCAAGGCCAAGCCATTTCGTGTGCGGGGTTTATTTGATTTGCGTCCGTGGCACGGCTGTCGTGTCCACCGGCGTACAGCAATATGCCTTGGGGGAGCAGACCGAGCTTATTTTTCTTGCAGGAAGCCTGATACAAGTGCTTTATGCGTCGGATGATTTTACGGTACGTTTGCTGATGTTTCCCAAAGAAGTTTTTCTGAAAGCCGTCCTGCCCATAGATACCCCTTACCTGAACTACACGCACGAACATCCCTGTTACCGTCATACGGAGGATGAGCGGAGCCAGGCCACATGGGTGCAGATCAATTTGTGGATGGATATGGCTCGGATGCTTTTTTGCGGAAATGTGTCCCCGTTCAGGCAGCAGCAAGAGTATAATTTCCTGCAGGGGTTGCTGATGTGGCTGTTCAACACCATACAGGAAAAGCTGTCGGTCGCGAAGCAGTACAGCCGTAAGCAGGCGATTTGCCACAGGTTCATGCAGTTGGTGCGCGACCATGGCGCACAGGAGCACCAAGTGGCTTTTTATTCAGAAAAGCTTTGCATCACTCCACGTTATTTGCATCAGATTACCGTCCGTTATATGGGTGGACGTTCGCCCAAGCAGTTGATAGACGAGCAGTTGGTGGCAGAGATTAAGGTATTGCTTAGCGAGCCGGACTTGTCCGTTACGGAAATCGCGGAGCGGCTTCATTTTACGGACCAGTCGTGCCTCACACGTTTTTTTAAAAAGAACACGGGAATGTCGCCCCGGGATTTCCGATTGAAAAATTTTGCGGGCGGGGAGCGTGAAATTTTTGTGCGCCAAACGGAAAATCGTTTGGCTTAGATTGAAAAATCAATTGCCGCAGAATGATTTGTGAATCTGCGGCAATTGATTTTTGGAATGGCTCTGCTTATTTACATCGTTAATTATGAGTGATTTATGAAAACGCCTGTTCCATAAGGCGATGTAAGCAGAAAAGCATACATTTTAGGTTGAGACCCTTTACAACGGGAAGTCTTCGAAGGCATACAGTACGGTAGACAGGTAGCGTTCGCCCGTGTCGGGAAGCAGCACGACAATCGTTTTGCCCTCGTTCTCCGGGCGGTGTGCGATTTGCAGGGCGGCGTGCAGGGCCGCGCCGGATGAGATGCCCGCGAGCACCCCCTCGTGGCTGGCCAGCATGCGGGAGGCACGGACGGCATCTTCGTCTGCGACCCGGATGATTTCATCCACCAGACGGCGGTCGAAATTCTCGGGGACGAATCCGGCGCCTATACCTTGTATTTTATGAGGTCCGGGGATGCCTCCGGAGAGAACGGGCGAGGCGTCCGGTTCTACGGCTATGGCTTGCACGGACGGGTTGTACTTTTTCAATCCTTTAGCCGTTCCGCTGATGGTACCTCCCGTACCTACGCCGGCTACGAAGAAGTCCACTTTTCCGTCTGTGTCGTTCCATATTTCTTCTGCTGTGGTTTGTACGTGTGCTTCCGGATTGGCCGGGTTGTCGAATTGTCCCGGAATGAAGGCTCCGGGATGAGCCGCCTTCAGTTCTTCGGCCCTGCGGATGGCTCCCTTCATGCCTTCGCTGCCCGGAGTGAGTACCAGTGTGGCACCTAATGCTTTCAGGAGATTGCGGCGTTCGAGGCTCATGGTTTCAGGCATGGTGAGCGTGAGCCGGTAACCTTTGACCGAGGCAATCCAGGCAAGTCCGATGCCCGTGTTTCCGCTGGTAGGCTCTATGATGAGGCTGCCGGGATGCAGCAGGCCTTCTTTTTCTGCTGCTTCTATCATATAAAAGGCTGCGCGGTCTTTCACGCTTCCTCCGGGATTGAAACTTTCCAGTTTGACCAGAACCCTGGCTTTCAGTTGTTCTTTCTTCTCTATGTGGCTGATTTCCAATAAAGGTGTACGTCCGATAAGTTCGGTCAGCGAATGATAAATCTTTTCCATAATCTTTTCTTTTTAGCGTTTGTCGAATGTATATGTATTACGTAGTTCTTGGGTATTCAGACTTGGGCGAAGGCCTGCGTCAGGTCGGAGAGCAAGTCGTCGATATGTTCCGTGCCGATGGAGAGACGTATCGTGGCTTGCGTGATGCCTTGTTCGGCCAGTTCCGTTTCATTGAGTTGGGAGTGGGTGGTACTGGCCGGGTGGATGACCAGCGATTTGACATCGGCCACGTTGGCCAAAAGAGAGAATATCTCCAGGCTGTCGATGAAGCGGAACGCTTCTTCACGTCCTCCCTTGATTTCGAAGGTGAAGATGGAACCGGCTCCTTTCGGGAAGTACGTTTCATATAGTTTGTGGTCGGGGTGTCCGGGCAATGCCGGATGGTTGACTTTCTTTACCTTAGGGTGTGTGGAGAGGAAATCCAGGATTTTCAGGGTGTTCTCCACGTGGCGTTCCACCCGTAGGGACAAGGTTTCCAACCCCTGAAGAAGGATGAAGGCATTGAACGGACTGATGGTAGCTCCCGTGTCGCGCAACAGTGTGGCGCGGATACGGGTGACGTAGGCAGCCGCGCCTGCCGCGTCGGTGAAACAAATGCCGTGGTAGCTGGCATCCGGCTGGGTGAGTTGCGGAAATTTCCCGGAGGCCTTCCAGTCGAATTTTCCGGAGTCCACGATGACGCCTCCCAATGAAGTGCCGTGGCCGCCGATGAACTTCGTGGCCGAATGCACGACGATGTCTGCTCCATGCTCTATCGGACGAATGAGGTAGGGCGTGCCGAACGTATTGTCTATGATGAGCGGAATCCGGTGGCGGTGGGCGATGTCGGCCACGGCATCAATGTCTATGATGTTGCAATTGGGGTTTCCCAATGTTTCGATGAATACGGCTTTGGTGTTTTCCTGTATGGCTTGTTCGAAATTGTCGAGGTTTTCAGGGTCGACGAATGTAGTGGTGATGCCGTATGCCGGCAGGGTGTGGGCCAAGAGGTTGTAGCTGCCGCCGTAAATGGTTTTGGCGGCTACGATGTGGTCGCCTGCACGCGTGATGTTTTCGAAAGCATAACTGATGGCGGCTGCTCCCGAAGCTACAGCCAGTCCGGCTATTCCTCCTTCCAGGGCGGCTACGCGTTCCTCGAACACTCCTTGCGTGCTGTTGGTCAGCCGTCCGTAGATGTTGCCGGGGGCTTGCAGTCCGAAGCGTGCGGCGGCATCGTCCGCGTTGTGGAACACGTATGAGGTAGTCTGGTAAATGGGTACCGCGCGGGCATCCGTAGCCGGGTCTGCCTGCTCTTGTCCTACATGGAGTTGCAGGGTCTCGAAGTGTAGTTTTGTTCTGTCCATGATGTTTCTGTTATTGAGTTCTTGACTGTTTCTTGTTTCGATGATGGCAAAGTTATGGTTTTTGGAATAATCAAACAAGAAGTGAAAGAAATACGGGAAAAATATCTATTTTTGTATTCAAAAACAGAATATACAGCCTGATGTAAGGGGGCTACAGCTCTGTTTATAGACGTTTTTTCTATGGAAAGTTTAGATCATATAGACTTGCAAATCCTGCGTACTTTGCAAGATAATGCCCGTTTGACGACAAAAGAACTGGCCGCGCGCGTACATCTTTCTACGACTCCTGTTTTTGAACGCCTGAAGAGACTGGAGGCGCAAGGATACATCAAGAAGTATATCGCGGTGTTGGATGCCGAAAAGCTCAATCGCGGTTTTTTAGTATTTTGCCGGGTGAAGCTGCGCCGGTTGAACAAAGAAATCGCAGAAGAGTTCACGGGCATTATCCGGGAAATACCGGAAGTGACGGAGTGTTATAACATTTCCGGTAGTTACGATTACCTGCTCAAGATTCATGCACCCGATATGAAGTATTATCAGGAGTTTCTTCTCAATGTGTTGGGGACAATCGAGAGTCTCGGTTCCATGGAGTCCACCTTCGTGATGGATGAGGTCAAGCAGGTGTATGGCATTCAGGTTTGACCCGGGCAGATAAAAATACGGATAAAACGGTTGTAAGGTAGTTATTAAATGTAAAAAGGGGCCGGAAGACGAATCTTATTCGTATATTTGGCTTCAGATAAGGTTTTTTTGTATCTACAGCAGCTTTATCTTGTATTTTTTACTATTAAATAATGATGAATATGAAATATAATACTTTATTGTTTCCGCGTAAAGCGAACCAAACGAACTTTTCCCTTTTCCTGTTGTCCATGCGTCTGCTGTTCGGCTCGTTACTGATGACTCACGGCTATGCCAAACTGATGGGTTTTGCCGCCATGTCTGCTTCTTTCCCCGACCCATTAGGAATCGGGAGCCGTTACTCTCTGATGCTGGCCATTTTCGGTGAACTGTTTTGTTCAGTAGCCTTTGTGTTCGGTTTCTTGTATCGTTTGAGCATGATTCCGATGATAGTAACGATGGCTGTGGCTTTTTTCTTTGCCCATGGTGGAAGTATAACGGGAGGTGAATTGGCTTTTGTCTATCTGGTTGTGTTCATTCTGATGTATATGGTCGGACCGGGTAAATATTCGGTAGACCATTGGATGACGAACAGCGGAAAAAGGAGGCGATAACTTAACTTTCAAAATAGTATATATATGTTGATGACGACTACGGCCCTTGTGGAGGGCAGACATATTACGAAGTATCATGGTGTGGTGACGGGCGAGGCAATCATTGGTGCGAACGCGGTGCGCGACCTTTTTGCCGGATTGCGGGATTTCTTCGGCGGGCGTTCAGGTTCGTATGAAGAGGTTTTGCGCAAGGCCAAAGACACGGCTTTGCAAGAGATGGGAGAGGAAGCGGCCCGGCTGGGTGCCAACGCGGTCATTGGAATCGATTTGGATTATGAAACGGTAGGGGCAAGCGGCAGTATGCTGATGGTGACATGTAGCGGTACGGCGGTCAGCATGGAATGAGGGGGGGGTGGTATAAGAATCCCCTTTCTCTTGTTTTGGTAAGCAGGAAACCTTGGGTATCCAAAACATTTCCCCTGAGATAGTCTTTACCACCAAACCTGTTTTCCCTCCTCGTAGGTGAAGATGCGCTCTTCTTTACCTTTGGTCAGGTCCTTGAGGACGTAAAGGCCATTGGTTGGTATTTTATGGAAGAGAAGAACATTGTCCGTCGCTTTCTTTTTTCCAAGGTCGTCCCAAAAGCCTTTTGAATTCCAATAGTATAATTCGTATTCATCGCCTGTTTCTATGCCGTTCCCGTCATTTCGGCCAATGTATTTTATTTTTGATACTTTCATGGCTCTCTTAAGTTCCAGTCCTACCCAATTGCCGTCAGGGCTGCTGGCACTGAACCCTGTAAGTATATTGTTATCAAAAACATTTTCCTTTCTTGCCCATGGCTCTCCTTCTGTTCCGATGATTGTACCTTCAATTTTCGTTCCTTCGGAATCGTAGAATTCCAGTTCGTTGATATTGCAGAATGAACCTCTGCCACCGATGTATCTCAAGTATTTGAATTCTTTGTTGCACTTTACTGGTATATTGTACCAGTTGCCATTTGTTATGCCTTTATGCTTATGTAATATGGTGCTATCCGAAAAATTTTTGTTATTGGAACCCTGAAAGAGTCCACCGTCCATTCTGCTGTTGAAATAGTCTTGGGCACCCATAAACGGATACTTTCTCAATAGTTTCATGGTAATGGTCTTTTTCGTATTCGCTGATAGTTCCTTTAATTTGCCTTTGTTGTTGAGTATGAACGGATTTCCGAATGGTACGATTTCTCCGTTCTCATATGTTGCCGCCATGTATGCGATACCTCGTCCCATTGACTTGAAAATGACCTTGCCATTACGGATATTACCATAGTATACAGGTACCCAGTTTCTATTGTCAAAGACACAGATGTACGCAATTTTGTTGTTCTTTATCTTGTCAGGTATTGGACGTTCAATATCTGATGTCGTGCAGTATTCTGATGTTACGTCTGTGAAATGAGGGTTTTGGAATAACTTAGGTATGTCCAACTCATATTTCATGTCTAATGCAATTCGTTTGTTCATGCTATATCTGTAGCGGAAAACTTTTGGCTTGATATATGAATTGAAATAATGTGCCGTGTCGCCGGGGAAGTTTCCCATATAAAATGGCATGGACTTGCCCTGCTCGTTTATCAGCACGCTCCATGAGTGACTGCTGCTACGGTTGCCCCAATGAGGAGTGAAGTCGTAGGCTGCGGGGATTCCCAACTGACGGCACAGGTATATTGTGAAGCTTGCCTCATCGGTACACTTTCCGCTTTTGGTTTTAAACAGTAAGTTGGGATTGGTTCCGAATGGACTGCTGTAGATGTAATACTCAAACTGGTGAGTTAGGTCGAAGACACGCATTGCCTCCGACATTGCGGAGTGTACTTTGTAATACAGGTCTGCATATGTTTTTTTACCTTGTCTGTGGAGTTCCCATACTTGTGACTCCTTGCCTGTGTACTTATTCTGAATGAGGATGTCTCCATTAGAGACGGAATCCTTTTTGAAATCGAGGAATAGCCCTGTATGCTTGTTCATGATTCTGTATTTGTTGTCTCCTACAGGTATGAATAGCCATTGGTCGAATGGTCGCTTGATGTACTTGGCAGACGTTACTGGGGTATTGGGTGACAGTGTGTTTTGTAAGCCAAACTCTATCTTAAGGCACATGTCGACAGAGTCGTTCCTGTAATATCCTATTCTCCACAAAGGATAGCCAGCGTAATCCAAACGAAGAAGTTGTGTGCTATCTGTCTTTGAATGCTTCTTGAGGCAGACGGTCTTCGTCTTTGCTGCATGCGCTGTGTCATAAGTGATGAACAGCCGTGACTTGGCATTTACGATATTATAATAGTCTGCAGAGAAGTCACGGATGTCATCGTGGCTGAATTCCTCCAAAGCTCCCAACTGTATATAGTCTATGCAGAGAGTATCTGTGGGGGAGGAGATAGTGATTACATTCTTTCCTTTCTTGAAAGGAATGGGGAAGTTGAACCATTTCTCTGTGAAGGACTCACTGTTGCGTGTCGGTACAAGGTGTACATTCTCCACCTTTACGCCGTTGATACTGATTGTGGTGCTAAGGTTTTGGGCAATGGAAGCATACTTCATGATAAGACGTTTCTGTGTGTGTCGCTCTGTGTTTACAACGAATGATATAGATGATATTTCAGGAAGCATCATTTCTGCCTTGCCACTTGATGCTCCTACATATTCCTTTGTCACACACGAAACGGTTTTGTCATGTTCTGCCTCGAACTGTAGGCCGCGCCTTGACATTACAACGTTTTGTGATAAGAGCGGGTATTCTTCATTGATTGTGGCATGCCAGTCTGTTCTAGGCTCATGCGACAACCTGTATGGCAATACATATTCAAAGAATATCGACTCGTCAAAATCCTCATGCCATGTTGAGCTGCTCCACGCGTCGCAAGCGTTATCTATGGCTTTGATAAGGTATTCTGCTTTTATTGTTGAGATGTCATATGTGGCATCAAAATTGTCGGGGAGGATACCTTGCATTGAGTCTTCGAAGTACTTGGTACGTACATTAAGGCTTACATTGCCAGTTCTCACATAGATGGAGTCTATAATGTCTACCGTGTTACCCTCTATCTGAAACTGGCTAGGCATGTTTTCAATTAGGAACTTTGCAGCTTTGTACTTCAAAGGATTGGGGTCGCTTTCAAAGTGCTTCAGTACAACTTTAAGCTCAGAGCTATTGTCTCTAGCAATGGCAATGGCATGTTTCAGGCGTTTATTGCACGAAGTGGACATAAGTATGGCGATAAACATACATGCTCCTATCGTCAACTTGTATAGATTTCTTTTCATCGTATTAATAGTTCAGGCATTCCTTTGCTTTGTTTATGATTTGTTGGTTTAATTTGGATTCCTTTATTTTGTTTTTCTTGTTGATAATCATGTTTGCTATCTCGTACGCTTTCTCCATATCGCCCGTTTCAAGGTATAATTCCATACGATAATATAGAGGTAGATATCGGCTCGGAATCATTTCGCCCGCCCGTTTGTAACTGGCTATGGCAAGGTCGTATTGCTTCAGTTTCTGGTAGTCGTCACCAATCAGTAGCATCATGTTATAGTCTGATAGGTACTTTTTCCCTGCATTGAGCACCTCAAGGCTCTTCTTATATTCACCGCGAAGATGAAGCAAGGCTCCATAGTTGTATATGAACATGTAGTCATCATAATATTCCTTGTATATTTCTTCATATTCTTTCATGATTTCCTCATCACAATGGTTTGTGGCACGTTCCTGAAGGCACAGTTTACGGATGTCATGTGCTCCTGTGACGTACAATGAATACATACAAGCGAATCCGGTTGTCTGCACAAGTGTCATACATAGTTTGGGCATTGGCGGCTTGACAGTTCGAGTAATTGTCGATAAGAACATGAAAAGGATTATTAGCCATACGAATGGTATGTTGAGAGGATAGCTGAACATGAACCATACGACAAGCACACATACAGTGCATAATAAGACACTCTTGTGCTCCTTCACTTTTGCATAGATATGCCATATAGTCCAAAGGGTGACGAACACAAATGCAACCGCGCATGGAATTCCGTATATGAGGGCAACGTGCAGGAATTCGTTGAATGGGTTCTGTGTCTCATCAGCAAGTAATACAAAAGGGGAGTCTGGATGAGCGGTTAAGTAGTCTGCCTGATAGTTCATGTATTGGGCTACATATCCATCAAATCCCCAACCAAACCATGGCTTATCCTTTATCATCTCCATGCTTACCATCCATATAAGCACTCGTCCGTCTGCGGAATAACGTTTATATACGTATAAGGCAATTAAGGCGATGATTACGCACGTTATCCCAATGAGCCTGTATCGTCTGTCGCAGATGAACTTTCTTAATGGATTTACTTCCATCCTCAGGATAATAGCTATGCCGCATATAGAAGCCAAAATAGCTGTCCGTGAGTCTGAAAGGATGACAAACACACCAAAGGCCATAGCCATAGCTTTCCATGTCATTTGCTCTGCGCCAACAGTTCTGACTGCATAATATACAGCAATAGGGGTACAGAACGAAAGGAGCATTCCGAATATGGCAGGATTGTTCAAGCTTCCTGAGAAGTAAGCATAATGGAAGTTGTTGGGAACAAATCCAAATAACTGTATGATGGAATATAGTATTTCTATAATGCCAAGTACACATACCGTCTTCATAATTTTGTCCTTTGGTAGCATAATGCGCTTGCCCATACACGCCATTGAGAGGCTGTATGTCAGAATCAGTATCACAAATGTACCTGTCCAACAATATTGAATAGCGTTTGCAAGCTCAAAATGTGCGGTGGAAATGCAGAAGATGCTTACTCCGAAAATAATGAATGTGGGTATGTGTATGTATTTCATTCCTTTTCAGAGACAGGGCAATTCTCAAATGCGTTTTTCTCTATCTTAATGGCAGATGAGGGTATCGTTATATGTTTCAGGCTTTTGCAGTCATAGAATGCGCGACAGCCGATTCCCTCAAGGCCTTCAGGAAGACTTACCGTCGATAGGCTGTAGCAATAAGCGAATGTGTAGTCACTTATTGTTATAGGAGCCAAAAGCTGTACCACTGAAAGGTTGGCACAGTTTTGGAAAGCAAACCCGCCAATTTCTTGCAATGACTTGGGCAGTATGGCCTCGAATATGGCATTACAACGGGCGAAAGCGTCCATGCCTATTGATTTCACGTTCTCCGGTATGCGCAGGACAGTTTTTGAGTATCTGCCAAAGAAGGCTCTGTCCCCTATTGCTTCCACGCCCTCAGGAATGACTGTGGTGCGGCAGCCCAACAAGAGGGTCTTGCCGTCCTTGCTCAGTATCGCATTGGAACCTTTTGGGGATGTGTATTTCTGATTGCCGGGCGCAACTGTAATCTTGTCAATCTCGTTACATCCCCCAAACGCATATTCGGATATTTCCACCACGGACTCGGGAATATGAATGAAGTGGATAGTTGTCCCATCAAAGCAGTAGTCTCCAAGGGCATTTATGTCATTGCCAATGGTTGTTGTCCGGCATGTGGCAATCAATTCGGAGTCGGACTTTCTTATTATGCCGTTGCAGTTGGATCGTGAGTCGAAGTTTTGATTGTCATTATCCACGATTATGGAAGTAAGGTTGTTGCAGTATGTGAAAATATTGCCGTTTCCTATCTTTGTCACGTTTTTAGGAATAACGATTGACGTGAGCGAGTTACAGCCACAGAACACATTGGCTCCAATCTCTGTAAGTGATTCCGGTAAACGGACAGACTTGAGGCTGCTGCAAGCGAAAAACACGTCGTTGCCAATGCACTCCACGCCTTCCGGAATAACCAAGTGCTCCATCGTGTTGCAACGGTAGAAGGCAAAGTCTCCGATAGACTTTACGGATGAAGGTATCGTGGTTGCGGAGCATGCAACCACAAGCTCGTCATTGTAGTCAATGATGGCATTTGAGCCTTCGCGTGAATCGTAGATTTCATTGTCTGCTGCCACTACTACAGACGTAAGATTGTAACAACTGCCAAAGAGTCCCTTGCCTATACCTTCTGCCGAAGCAGGGATAGATATTGATCTCAGGTTAGTGCAACATTCAAAGGCATAGTCAAGGATTGTTTCTATACCTTCTTCTACTATAATTGATTGTACTGCTGTAACCCCCTTGAATGCATTTGATTCAATTCGTTTTACAGGATAAGTCTTACCTTCATGTGTGACAGATGCAGGAATGTGAAGAGGGAGGGTGAAGTCGGTCTTTGCCGTTGCCTGATAACTTACCAGTGACAGTGAACAGCTATCTTCCATTATTGTATAAGTGAAACCGTTCTCACTAAATGTTTTATCTGCAAATACCTGAATGGCTGCTGTCAGCCAAAGAAATGCGAACAATACTTTTCTTACACCTGTATTTTTCATCTTTATTAAAGGTATTAATGATTGTTTTCCGTTGTTCCTTTCATATGAACTGGGGCATTTATTAACGATCCAGATTAGAATATTAATGTCCAACTCCCTGTCTTCTCTGAATCTTTGAATTTAGATCTACTATTTTTTGCATCTGAATATATTATATTGCCTTTGCGGTCTACACCCTTCCCAATAACAGCGTGTTCTCCAGAGTCGCTGCTGATAATATAGCTGCCGCTTGGATGGTTGTTTTTGAACTCAGCAGTGCTTATATAAGTCTTTAACTCGTTATAGCTGTTAAAGTGCATTTGGGTTCCCTGCAAGATTCCAGACTTTTCCCCAATGCTCCTTGCCACAGATGGAGCCATTGCACCTCCTGTATAGTTGTATGTTTCTGCGCCTTCGATAGGATTGCCATCAACATCACACGGAGTCCAATCCTGACCGGTAGCCATACTCTTTACATAATTGTAAGCTTGTGTAGCCGTGAATCCATTACGACCGATTGTCTTTGTACTTTTCTTGTAGCCGCCACTACCGTCAGATTCTCTATAAGTAATAGGGATGTGCCTTGATGCCGCGATGCTGATAATGGCATACAACATGCACTCATCTTCATTTTCAGGTACAGTATAAGGACTTGTAGTAGATCCGCCTATGGTTTGACTTGCTCCAGGTTCATAGTCGGCCATAGAGCTTTTTGTAATAGGAGTTCTGCTTGTAACATCGAGGCTATAGAAATCGTCTAACTCTTCGTTTTCGTTACAACTAACAACAATGATAGCAACAATCGCAAGCATCGCCAAAGATGCCAAAAAAATCTTTTTTTTCATGATACCCTTAATTATAGTTTTAATGCTCCTATATGTACCTTTTTTGCAAATATAGTTATTTTGAAATATATAAAAAATAATTCTTAAAGAAAAATAAATAGAAGGGCTATTCAAGCTGATTATAAAAAGGATTTCTTCGGCGGGCGTTCAGGTTCGTATGAAGAGGTTTTGCGCAAGGCCAAAGACACGGCTTTGCAAGAGATGGGAGAGGAAGCGGCCCGGCTGGGTGCCAACGCGGTCATTGGAATCGATTTGGATTATGAAACGGTAGGGGCAAGCGGCAGTATGCTGATGGTGACATGTAGCGGTACGGCGGTCAGCATGGAATGAGATTCTTTGTTTTGGATTTTATTATAGAAGACCTCTCCCGTTCTTGCAGATGGGAGAGGTCTCCTGTATGTATAAGGTCATGACGGTTTGATAGTGCTTACAGCTTTCTTATTTTTATTCCGGCCAGATGGCATTTGCCTTTCAGGGTTTCGAAAAGCACATCGATTTTGTTTTCCTTGTTCTGAATGATATAACGTCGGCGGAAAGCCTGACGGTAATGTCCGCCGTCGGCAGGTGAAAAGTCGGTTTCCATCCGACGACCGCAGATGGTGATGTTGAACCGGCTGTCGGCTATGGCCTGTCCGTCGTCTCCCCGTCCTAACAAGTTGGCCAATTGCGGCCGTGAACGGCTCACGTCTGCCATGAGCAGTTCCACCTCGTATGTGCCGGACGGTGCGTCGATTTGATAGGCACGTAGGTTTTCGCGCCATGTTTGGTACAAAGGTCCGTCTGTGGTATTCTCTATTTCGGAAGTCGTACTGCGTGCCTTTCCTTCTATGTATCCCCAACTGCCTTTGAAGTATGGTTGGTCTGGCAGCCATGTAAGTCCGCTGACATCCGAAGTAAAGGCACAGTCGCTCCCTACATTGATGGCCAGTTCATCTCCCTTTGCCAAGTCGGGCATCGCATCCAGGCGCAGGAACATGACGTCCTCCACCATCTGTCCGTTTTTGTCTCCCTGTGCTTTGAGGGTAGATGTCCCGTAGGGCAATGTCACGTTGAAGACCGTATGGCAGTTGGCGGGACGCTGCTTTCCGATGGATTTTCCGTTAATGATGAGTTCCACTTCGTCCAGGTTCGTATAGATTTTGACGGGATGCTTTTCGTTTTTGTCTCCTGTCCGTACGGGCCAGTCCCGGCTGGCAATGTGCAATACCGGCGTGTCTTTACGCCACATGGCTTTAAAATAGTAAGACACGTCTTTGGGTGTACGGTCGTTGTAGAACAGTCCCTTGTTGTTTACCCTCGGCATGGACTCTTGTCGGGCAGCCACATTGAAGTCTATGAAATTCCAATAAGTGCATCCGCTGATATATTCTGTACCTTCGATGAAAGGCAAGTAGTGTTCTACGTACGTTTGTTGGTATTCTATGCTGAAGTCGAAGGCTTTCGGGTGCCTGGAATGAAGGCGGCGGTCGGAACCTGCTCCCCATTCGCTAATGATGGTGGGGCGTTTCGGGTAACGCGCGTGTTGGTCTTCCATCCATCGGTTAAAGTCGTTTAACCGTCCTACATACCAACCGTGGTAAAGGTTCCATCCGGATACGTCCACGAGGTCCAGGCCGATTTCATTATATAAGTTCGTCATGTTGAAAGCCATGACACTGGCCCGGTATGGGTCTTCTTGTTTTAATGTCTTTTCGAGTCTTTGTGCCAGTTTTACCGTACGTTCCCTACAGGCAGGCCATTCCGGACGGTCGGGACCGGGAGCCGTGAGCAGGATTTCGTTCATGTAACCCCATGCGATGATACTGGGATGGTTGTAATGCTGACGAATCATTTCGGTCAGATTGGTTTCACAGTTGTCATCGTATCCCGGTGTGTCGGGTACGATATTGATGATAGGGATTTCCTCCCAGGCTAGCAATCCCATTTCGTCACAAGCCTCCACTAACGCATCATCCTGCGGATAGTGGGCGATGCGAATGAAGTTACACCCCATTTCTTTGATGAGCCGTATGTCTCTCCGGTGTGCTTCATCGTCCAGTGCCACGCCTACCGGTGCTTGGTCTTGGTGGCGATTGACTCCGCGTAATTTATAGGGTTTTCCGTTCAGGCTGAATCCTTTTTCACCATCGAAACTAAACCAGCGGAATCCTGTCTTATGCGTGCTTCTGTCCAGTTCCATGCCCGTCTTGGGGTTGCGAAGTGTGGTGACGATTTCGTATAATCGCGGACTTTCCGGACTCCATAATTGGGGTTGCCCGATGGCGGAGGTTTTACGTACCGTTTGGGTTTCGCCGGCTTTGACGGAAAGTCGTTGTTTCAGGGTTTGCTGCAATTTGCCCTGCGGGTCATAGATTTGATGGATTACTTCGAGGGTAGCCTTTTCTGTGGCATCGTTCGTGATTTCGCTACGTATTTCTATCGTAGCTTCCTTCTCATCTACATGCGGGGTACTGATGAAGATACCATCGGAACCATGATTCAAAAGATTGAAATGTTGTTCGGAGGTAGTGATAAGCCATACATCACGGTATATGCCACCCCAGAATGTGAAGTCGGCCGATATGGGAGTAATATCTTTTCGGCTGTTGTCTACCGTGATTTCTATCGTGTTGTTCTTCTGGAGATAGGGGGTGATATCGAATGTAAAAGCACTGTACCCGCCTGCATGGCTGCCTATCTTTTGTCCGTTCAGCATAAGGTCTGCCGCTTTGCTGGCTGCATCTATTTTTAGAAAACAACGCTTGCCTTGCGGAACTTCCGGTAAGACGAACGATTTCTGGTAAAATGCTTTCCCCATATAATAGTTCCTTTGCGAATAGGCATCCAGGTTATACGTATGGGGAACATTTACGGGTTGCCAGTTTTCTGTGGAAGCTTTTCTGAAAAACCAACCGTCGTTGATGGTTTTCGTGTCGCGTTGTGCTTGGGCGCAAAGAAGCCCGATGAAGGGAAGAAGGGCGGATAACTTGGTTTTAAGTCGTGTCATGATTTTCATTGGTTTGAATTGATGTAGGTAATGTTAAGTGCAAAGGTAAAAGAAAAAAGGATATATTCGCGTTAATTTTGTTATTTTTTGCCTCAATTCTACACTGATGTTGGGAATGAAACAGGCTAACTTTGCCATAAACTAATTTAATGTGGAAAGAACCATGAGAAAGCTTTTAATGTTCCTGAGTGTTTTTTGTTGTTTTGTTATGACGGGGATGGCTGCTCCCGTGGTATTGGATGTGCCTGTGCCGGACGGGGATGCGACACCGGTGTTGCGAAGAGCCATAGAACAAGCTTCTTCTTATAAAAGACGGGCGGTATTGATTCGGTTGCAACAAGGAGATTACCATATTTATCGTACCTCTTCTTCTCCTTACCTATATTATATATCCAATACGGCTTCGGCGGAAGAGAATCCTGACCCGACAAAACATATAGGGATATGGCTCAAGGACATGAAAAATATTACGGTAGATGGAGGAGGCGCCCGTTTCGTAACCCATGGCGAAATGACTCCTTTCGTGATTGACGGATGCGAGAATGTCACCATGAAGAATTTCTCATTGGTGGCTACCGACCCGTCCGTACCTGAAATGACTGTGGTTTCAACCGATGTAAATTCCATCACTGCCCGGGTTACTGCCGGCTCGGATTATGAGATAGAGGACGGGACGTTTTATTGGAAAGGCGAGGGATGGCGTTTCGGCGGAGGTATCGCTCAGGTGTTCTATCCGCAAACCAACGTGACCAACCGTTGCGAATCCCCATTGACCGGCGTGACGAAAGCCATAGAACTGGACGAGGGATTGGTGCGTTTTAATTATGGCCGTACGCCCGGATTCAAAACGGGAGAGGTTTACCAAATGCGTCATTCCTTCCGGACTGAAGCATGCGGTTTTATACATCAGAGCAAAAATGTGAAGCTCGAAAATATCAAATTTCATTTCTTGGGTAACTTCGGGATTGTAGGGCAGTATTCCGAAAACCTGACTTATGAGAAGTTATATTGTGCGCCGGAATGGGGCTCGGGACGTACTTGTGCCGGGTTTGCCGATTTTGTCCAGATGTCCGGGTGCAAAGGGAAAATACGCATTCTTGATTCTTATTTTGAAGGGGCGCATGACGACCCGATCAATATACACGGCACGCATCTGAAAGTCATGGAATATGTTTCGGACAAGCAGGTGAAGGTGCGTTTCATGCACGGGCAGTCATACGGTTTTGAGGCTTTTTATAAAGGGGATGAGGTGGAGTTCGTGGATGCCCATTCTTTGCGTTGCTTGCAACCGGCACGCGTGAAGGCTGTAGAACGGATAGACGATTATGAAATCCTGCTGACGTTGGACCGGGCTGTGAACGACAATGTAAAGACGGCGGAGAATGTGTCGGTGGAGAATGTGACATGGACACCCGAAGTGGAAATACGAAATAATTATTTCTCTCGTATTCCTACCCGGGGGATTCTGGTGACGACACGCCGGAAGGTCGTGATAGAAGATAACGTATTCTATCGCATCCCGATGAGTGGGGTACTGGTTTCCGACGATGCGCGGGGGTGGTATGAATCCGGTCCTGTACGCGATGTCACGATACGCCGCAACTTGTTTATGGAATGCGGTTCGCCCGTCATTGCCGTGATGCCGGAAAATGACCGTTACGAAGGTGCCGTCCATCGCAATGTCCGTATAGAGGCCAATCGTTTTGTGATTCGCCAAGGAGGCGAGGCGGTATCAGCCCGGGCTACGGATGGCCTGGTCATCCGGGATAATTATATCTCAGTGGCTGGAGACGGTTCTGTATCTCCGGATGCGTTCTTCCGTACGGAGGATTGCAAGGACGTGACGATAAGCGGAAACCGTTGCGGACGTTCGCTGCGTTAATTGAAGATATAAATGTAGGCGTTCAGGTAAGTTGCCCATAACAGCCACAGGATATAAGGGATGAAACAGGCGGCCGCAAGCTTGTCCTTTTTGAATGTGATAAAGATATAGTCCAGTACCACCACATCGAGTATCAGGATGATGCCCATGCCCCATAAGGGTTCCCGCAAAAAGAAGAAGGCGATGCTCCAACAGAAGTTCAGGGCCAACTGTATCCACCATTCACGTTGGGATACTTTCAGTCCTTTGCCCCAGATTCGTCCCAAGGAGATTCCTATCAGGATGTAAAGGATGCCCCATACGATGGGGAATGCTCCATTGGGAGGGGTGAGCACGGGCTTGTTCAGGAAAGGATACCATTCCGCGATGGCTTCCCGCTGAAACAGCGAGGCGGAAAAACCTACTGACATGCAAAGGGCAATGGGCCATAAATATCGGGTCAAACGTTTCATAAGAATGATTTTGAATGTGAATTTTTTGAATAGTTTTATATAGAAGAGAGTTCTGCACCGGGAATCAGGGCTTCTATGAAGTGGACGGGATATTTGTCCCAGTATTTTCTATACACCCTGTCTTTTTCTTTGTCGAAGTTGAGTTGGTACATCCGAAAGGTTACCAAGAAGTTTTTGGGTTGCCATGATTCTTCGTATGAGTATTGGTATTTCATGCCGAGGGCCTGCATGACTTTGCCGCTTCGAGGATTGTTTACGTCATGGGTGGCCGTAATATAAGGGATTCCGGTTTGTTTCAGTTGCCCGATGACGGCTTGACATGCTTCAGTACAGAACCCTTTGTGCCAGAATTCTTTCTTCAGCCCGTATCCTAAGTCATGGCTGTCATTTCCGCTTACGTGCACATAACCTATCGGAGCAGGAGCTTCTTTTCGGCAGATGGCGTAGTATAACAGGGTTTCTCCTGCATGTACTGCCGCATGCTTGTCCTTGATGTATGCCTTTGCTTCTTCCAGATTCTTAAGCGGAAACATCGGCAGGAAAGTGTTTACGTCTCTATCGCTAAGTATGGCGAACAGGGCTTCCGCGTCTTGTTCCGTGAAAGGACGTAATATCAGTCGTTCTGTTTCTAAATGATTCATCGGGCGTGTCATTGGATGTTTTTACAAAAATAGTGATTTATGAGTAAAAAAGGGCAAAACCGGTTAATCTTTTTCAGAAGCAGCCCAATGTATAAGGTTATCAGAAGCTTGCTGAAAAAGAGAATCCCAATCGGTCGGATATGCATGGTCTATCAGAATATACCGATAACCGTATTTCCGGCATATCCTCAGATAATTTAAATTCTCTTCGATAAGGTATTCTTGGGTGTACCAGTCGTCGTTCATACGCTTCTCGATGGCATTGGCGTGCTTTTTTATGTCTTGGAAATGATTTTCAATATATGAAGGAGACATGACTAAACCACAAAAACAGATTTGTTTCAGTTGGTCGCTGTCGAAGTCTTTTGTCCATTGGGAAGGAATATAGGCTCCCTCGATGATGAGGTTTTGTTGGTTTTCGAGAGCCGTTTTGATTATTTCCCTGAGAATAGGCCAAAGGTAACGGGTCAATTCTGAGTCTTCCTCGGGAGAAAGGGAGGTGCAGCCGCTTCTGATAAGTCCCATCTTTAATAAGTCAATGGACCAATAGGGATATTTGTACTTTTCCAAAAGTCTCTGGGCCAGAAGAGTTTTGCCACAATGGGTCGCGCCCGTAATCAAGATGACCATAAGCTGTCCGTATTAAGTGATGACTCGGTCGCCCCGTTCCCGGGCCAGGGTACGTTCTATGTCCTTCATCTCTTTATAATGCTTCATGATTTCCATATATTCTTCCTTGCGTGAAAGAATATCGGGTTGGCGCAATTTCAGGAGGATTTGTTTCAGTTCTTCGTCTACAATGGCCAGTTTGAAGTCGGAAATCAGGTGGGGTACCAATTCGGTCAATCTCTCTTCATCGCTGGCGATTTTCTGATGTTTGGAATGGTATTTGCTCAGTTGATATTTGTCGCCACTCAATTCAAAAGCCAACATGCTGATATGATTGTCCGGATGGTTCAGAAAATAGCGTTCTGACGAGAAGCCTTTCTCATGTATATGGTCGATGGCTTCTTGCAGGATACGCTTATGAAGGGCGTTGTGGAACAGCAAACCGTCTTCTTGCAACGCATAGTCGATGAACTCGGCCACACTGACCGGGACTTCTTCTCCTTGTTCGTTTTCGGCGTAACATATAATTTTCTCTCCGTAACGAATGAGGACTTGTACCAACAACAGCTCTTTCCGGTAGAACAGCATGGCTTCGGCTCCCTTGCCGGGAATGTAGGAGAGGGTGGATACATTCTCGGTCATAGCCGGATTATTGCCGGGCGAAGTATTGGGGACAGGGGTGTCTGCCGGCGTTCCGTCGTCCGGAATAGGGGGAATACCCTCTTCAGAGGGTGGGAATGGGGCTGGGGGGGGGAGACTGTCTTGGTCTAAGGAAGAGTGCGCTTGTCCGGAGGATGGCAACTGTGCGTTTTTACGATTCCGTTCGTTTTCACGCTGTTTTTGCTTTTCCTCTTTGGCTTGGGCCATCTCTTTTGAAATGGCTGCCACCAACATACGTTCTTCCATGTTCAGCATGGTAGCTGTTTCCCGGGTGTATACGGAACGCGTGATTTCATCCGGAATGACGGAAATGGTATGTACGATACTGCTGATGAGACGGGAAAGTTTGATAGGGTCCCCTTGTGCCTCATGCAGTAATAAGTCGGTTTTATATTTAATGAAATCTACCTGATGTCCGTTCAGATAAGCTTGATATTCGGTGGCGTTGTGCTTACGGGCAAAACTGTCCGGGTCGTCTCCGTCCGGAAGAAGTAGTAATTTGACGTTCATTCCCTCGGCCAATAGCATGTCGATGCCTCGTTCGGAAGCTTTGATACCGGCGGCATCTCCGTCGTAAAGCACGGTGATGTTTTCCGTAAAACGATGAATCATACGGATTTGTTCGGTGGTGAGTGCCGTTCCGGAAGAAGAAACCACGTTTTCCACCCCCATCTGATGCATGGAAATGACATCGGTGTAGCCTTCCACTAAAAAGCAAAGGTCATGTCTGACGATAGCTTGTTTGGCCAAAAACAATCCATACAACTCTTTTTTCTTGGAATAAATGGCGGATTCCGGAGAGTTTTGGTATTTGACATTGACTCCTTTGGTGGCTGCGTCTAATACACGTCCTCCGAAAGCCACTACTTTCCCGCTCAACGTGTGTACCGGAAAAATGACACGCCCGAAAAAGCGGTCTTGTAATTGTCCGTTGTCACGTTTGTAACATAAGCCGGTAGAGAGCAGGAACTCTTCTTTGTAACCTTTGGCTTTCGCTTCGCGGGCACAAGCGTCTCTTTGAGAAGGACTGTATCCTAACTGGAATTTTTTTATGATATCGTCCCGGAAGCCTCGTGAACGAAAATAGGTCATTCCGATGGCTCGTCCGTCTACTGTGTTGTAGAGCTGGTCTTGAAAAAACTGGCATGCCCATTCGTTGACGACGAACATGCTTTCCCGTTCATCCTGGGCCTGCTTTTCCTCTTCTGTCAGTTCCCGTTCTTTGATTTCTATATTGTATTTACGAGCCAAATAACGTAGGGCATCGGGATAGGACAGTTGTTCGTGCTCCATGATGAAGTGTACGGCATTGCCGCCTTTTCCACATGCGAAACATTTGCAGAGGCCTTTGGATGGGGATACCACGAACGAAGGAGTACGGTCGTCGTGGAAAGGACATAAGCCTTTGTAGTTGACCCCCGCTTTTCGTAAAGTCACAAAATCCGATACGACATCCACAATCTGGGCCGCATCCATAATCCGGTCTACCGTAGCTCTGTCTATCATTCGATCATTCTCCTATGATGGTGGCTGTGAGTTTGCGTCTTCCGCCGTAGTCGCGGAACTCACAAAGGTAGATTCCTTGCCATGTACCCAAATTTAATTTACCTTTGGATATGGGTATATTGAGGCTGACACCTGTCAGACTACATTTGGCATGGGCCGGCATGTCGTCCGCACCTTCGAGGACATGGTCGTAATAAGGCTCGTTTTCTTTGATGAGACGGTCGTATATTTTAGTCATGTCAGTACGCACGTCAGGGTCGGCGTTCTCGTTGATGGAGAGCGCACAACTCGTGTGCTTGATAAATAGGTTCAATAAACCGGTTTGAGGCAAGGACGGAAGCTGTTCCGAAATCTCCCGTGTGACGAGGTGAAAACCTCGCGGTCGTTCACGTAATATGATTTCTACTTGTTGAATCATTCCTGTTCTTATGTATTAAGCCTGATGGATAGTCATTTGCGGGAATGGGAAATCAATACCCTGTTTGTTGAATTCGTCGTAAATGTTTTTGTTCATTTCGAAATATACATTCCAATAGTCACCGTTTGCTACCCATACTCTTATCGTTACATTAACACTACTGGAGTCGAGTGCGTGTAAGGCAATGACGGGGGCTGGTTCTTTTAAGATACGGTTATCTTTTTGAATGAGTTCGTTTACTACACTTTTCACCTTGTCGATGTCTTCTCCGTAATCAACTCCCACAATCCATTCGACGCGTCTTGTGTCCAAACGGCTATAATTTGTAATAACGCCGCTACTCATGGCTCCATTAGGAATGTAGACAACTTTGTTATCGGCCGTAGTGACCAAAGTATGCATGATTTGTATGGCTGTAACACTTCCCGAAACGCTTTGTGCTTCAATCCAGTCTCCTACTTTATAAGGTTTGAAGAAAAGAATGATAAGACCTCCGGCAAAATTTTGCAAATTGCCAGAGAGTGCCATGCCGATAGCTACACCGGCAGATGCCAACAATGCGGCGAATGAGGTCGTATTGATTCCTAATGCTCCTACAACAGAAACAATCAATAAGACATTGAGTAATATACTAACTAAACTTTTGAGGAATGTTTGGATACTGATTTCCACTTTCCGGCGTGATAGCATATTGCTCATCACGCGTTGGATAAGTGAGATAAGAAAACGTCCTACGATGTAGACGATAATGGCAATCAAAATGTTTTTTCCGGCGGAAATACACATATCTATCAATTTCTCGATAATGAGTTCTGTATGCCCGGATGCAATAGCTGAAACGACTTCTTTGGTTACATTGGTGGTATCTTTTGTTGCTTGTAAGATTTGTATCATAGTTTGTGGATTTATTGTATAATAACATATTGATTGTCGACTGCAAAGGTACTATATTCGATAGGAAATAAAAAAAATATGAGAATGTTTTTTGTTCTTATTATATTGAATAAGGTATAAAATTCGTCAGTGGATATTTTTTCGGTTTTTATTGGCAAACGTTTGGCAGTTATGGTAAAAGGTTGTACCTTTGCACTCGCTTTCGGGAAGCAAGGCCTTGTGTGGCCGCTGCGGATCGGGGGCGGTAAATGAAAGAGTTCATTGAAAGTCTTACATAAAGAGAGAAAGTAGTACAAGAGCT